>Ga0265332_10000021_pt1 | contig 217090 bp, 200 predicted proteins | sample 41926metaG_FD_202084 | JGI IMG/M metagenome (GOLD analysis project Ga0265332, IMG submission 202084) | Rhizosphere microbial communities from Carex aquatilis grown in University of Washington, Seatle, WA, United States - 4-19-26 metaG | ecosystem: Host-associated > Plants > Roots >...
TCGTGCCTTCCCTGTCCTGATTGCTTCGTTCCACCTCGGCTGCGGGCGGGGTCAATTCGCCCGCATCACCCGAATTACTCGGCCTCTTCGATCCAGGCGCCCTGGATGGCTTCCAGGATTTTCTCGACGCAGTGCTTGGGATCGTCGTTGAATCCGGGCAGGGCCATGACCCAGTTCATCAGGTCCACGAAATTGATCTTGGTGGGATCCACGTCCGGATGGGCGTCGGCGAGTTCGATGGCAATATCGTTGATGTCGGTCCATTTCATGGCGCTCTCCTCAGTGCTTGCCTTCCTTGGCCATGTTGATGGTGTACTTGGGGATTTCCACCACCAGGGGCGTGGCCTTGACGATGGCCTGGCAGGACAGGCGGGAATTGGGCTCCAGGCCCCAGGCCTTGTCCAGCATGTCTTCTTCCAGATCCTCGGCCGGTTCCAGGGAATTGAAGCCTTCCCGGATCACCACGTGGCAGGTGGTGCAGGCACAGGACTTCTCGCAGGCATGCTCGATTTCGATATCGTGCTGCAACAGGGCATCGCAGACGCTGGTGCCCGGTTCGGCCTCGATCACGGCGCCCTCGGGGCACAGCTCCTCATGGGGCAGGACGATGATCTGGGTCATTCTTCTTCTCCGATTTTCACGTCGTCCACCCGCTTCCCGGCCAGGGCTCGCTTGATGCTCTGGTCCATGCGGCGGGCGGCAAATTCATTGGTTTCCAGGGCCAGCAGGTCCATGCCGTGGTTGATGGCATGGCGGTCCTCGCCCTGAATGACGGTGCGCAGCTTTTCCAGGGCCACATCGACCCGGGCCCGTTCGCCCGCATCCAGCAGGTGGGGGTCTTCCTTGAGAGCCGCTTCGGTGGCTTCGAGCAGGCGGTCGGCCTCTACCCGGGCTTCCTGCAGGGCGCGGCGGAAGGCGTCGTCCTTGGCGTGCTCCAGAGAGGATTGCAGCATGCCGGTGATTTCGTCGTCGGTGAGGCCGTAGGACGGCTTCACGGCCACGGAGGCCTCCACGCCGGAGGTCTGCTCCCGGGCGGTGACGGAGAGCAGGCCGTCCGCATCCACCTGGAAGGTGACGCGGATGCGCGGCGCCCCGGCCACCATGGGGGGAATGCCCCGCAACTCGAAGCGGGCCAGGGAACGGCAGTCGGACACCAACTCCCGCTCGCCCTGGACCACGTGGATGGCCATGGCGGTCTGGCCGTCCTTGAAGGTGGTGAATTCCTGGGCCCGGGCCACGGGGATGGTGGAATTGCGGGGGATGACCTTCTCGGTCAGGCCGCCCATGGTCTCCAGGCCGAGGGACAGGGGAATCACGTCCAGCAGCAGCCAGTCGTCGCCGGGATTGCGGTTGCCGGCCAGCAGGTTGGCCTGGGTGGCGGCGCCGATGGCCACCACCTTGTCCGGGTCCAGGTTGGTCAGGGGCTCCTGGCGGAAGAACTCGCCCACGGCCTTCTGGATGGCGGGAATGCGGGTGGCGCCGCCCACCATGACCACGCCCTTGACGTCGGTGGGACGCAGGCCCGCATCCCGCAGGGCCTTCTTGCAGGGCTGCAGGGTCTTGGCCACCAGGGTCTGGGTGATGTCGTTGAAGACTTCGGCGGAAAGCTTGAGGTTCACCAGTTCGCCGCTGGTGAGCTTGGCGGTAATCGGCGCCTCGTTGTGCCCGGTCAGGTATTCCTTGGCTTCCCGGGCCTTGGTCAGCAGCAGGCGGGCGTCCATGGCGGCCAGGGGTGCCAGCTTGGCGGTCTCGCTGATCCAGCAGAGGATGCGCTGGTCGAAATCGTCGCCGCCCAGGGCCGAATCGCCGCCGGTGGACATGACTTCGAAAACGCCCTTGGAGAGGCGCAGGATGGAAATGTCGAAGGTGCCGCCGCCCAGGTCGTAGACGGCGTAGATGCCCTCGGAGCCGTTGTCCAGGCCGTAGGCGATGGCGGCGGCAGTGGGTTCGTTGAGCAGGCGCAGGACGTTGAGGCCGGCCAGGCGGGCCGCATCCTTGGTGGCCTGGCGCTGGGCGTCGTCGAAGTAGGCAGGCACGGTGATGACGGCGCCCACCAGTTCGCCGCCCAGGGCGGCTTCAGCGCGGGTGCGCAGCACCTTGAGGATGTCGGCGGAGACCTCCACCGGGCTCTTCACCCCGGCCCGGGTCTTCAGCCGCACCATGCCCGGCGCCACCTGGAAATCGTAGGGGGCGGATTCCACGTGGCCGATGTCTTCCAGGCCCCGGCCCATGAAACGCTTGACGGAGACGATGGTGTTCTTCGGGTCCCGGGCCTGCTCGGCCTGGGCCTCGATGCCCACCACCACCTCCCCTTCCGGGGTGTAGCGCACCACGGAAGGCAGCAGGGCGCGGCCGTCCTCGTCGTTGAGGACCACGGCCATGCCGCTGCGCACGGTGGCGACCAGGGAATTGGTGGTACCCAGGTCGATGCCCACCGCCAGCTTGTGTTCGTGGGGCAGTTCGGACTGGCCGGGTTCGGCGATTTGCAGTAGGGCCATTATTGGTCTTCCAGGGCCACCAGGGCCTCGTCAATATCGTGTTGCAGCTTTTCCAGGAACATCAGGCGGCGGGTCAGGTCGGCCGCTGCCGGGTAGTCGGCCTGCTGGTCGAACAGGGCGCCCAGTTCCGCATAGCGTTCGGCAATCTGGTCCCGCAGGCGGAAATGCAGATCTTCCAGTTCATCCACCTGGCCGGCCTGCCGCGCCTCTTGCACGGCTTCGCGCCATTCCATCTGCTCCATGAGGAAATCCACGGGCATGGCGGTGTTGTTTTCGGCGCCCACGTCCTGGCCCGCCAGATGCAGCAGGTACTGGGCCCGCGGCAGGGGTTTCTTCAGGGCCTGGTAGGCCTCGTTGACCCGGGTCGCCCATTGCATGGACAGGCGCCGGTCCGCTTCGGAAGCGTCGGCGAACTTGTCCGGATGCACCTGGGCCTGGGCCTCGCGGAAGCGGGCATCGAGCACGCCCAGGTCCACATTGAAGACCCGGGGCAGCCCGAAAAGGGTGAAATGATCAGCGTTGAAATCCATGGCGGCCCCGATTGTATTGTTTTTTGGGCGGATCAGGCTCCACCCGCGGGCAAAGCGCAGCCAGGGCTAGGCGCGCCCCAAGAAGATGCCCCCCAGGGAACCCCTGCGGGACAGTGCAAGCAGCACGGCAAGCCCGGGCAATGACGCCAAGGCAAGCCGCCTCAGACCTTGAAGCTTTCGCCGCAGCCGCACTGATCCTTGACATTGGGGTTGTTGAACTTGAACCCCTCGTTCAGGCCTTCACGGGCATAGTCCAGCTCGGTGCCGTCCAGGTAGGGCAGGCTCTTCGGATCCACCAGCACCTTGACGCCGTGGCACTCGAAAATCTGATCGTCTTCGGCCAGTTCGTCAGCAAACTCGAGCTTGTAGGCCATGCCGGAGCAGCCGCTGGTGCGGACGCCCAGGCGCAGGCCGATGCCCTTGCCGCGTTTGGTGATGTAGTTGGCCACGTGCTTGGCCGCCTGCTCGGTCAGTGTAACCGCCATGATGTGTTCCCCTTGGAAAACTGGACAATAAAGCTCAGTTGTCTCCGTGCTTCTTCTTATAGTCGGCCACCGCCGCCTTGATGGCATCTTCCGCCAGGATGGAGCAGTGAATCTTCACCGGCGGCAGGGCCAGTTCTTCGGCGATGTCCGTGTTCTTGATCTCCAGGGCCTGATCCAGGCTCTTGCCCTTGACCCACTCGGTCACCAGGCTGGAGGAGGCAATGGCGGAACCGCAGCCGTAGGTCTTGAACTTGGCGTCCTCGATGACGCCTTCCTTGTTGACCTTGATCTGCAGCTTCATGACGTCGCCGCAGGCGGGGGCGCCCACCATGCCGGTGCCGACGCCGCCCTCTTCCTCCTTGGTGAAGGAACCGACGTTGCGGGGATTTTCGTAGTGGTCCAGGACCTTGACGCTGTATGCCATGATGATTGCTCCTTAATTCAGGTTCAGTGGGCAGCCCACTGGACGGTATTCAGATCGATGCCTTCCTTGAACATGTCCCACAGGGGGGACAGTTCGCGCAGCTTGCCCACCTTGCTGTGCAGCAGCTTGACCACGAAATCCACCTCTTCCTCGGTGGTGAAGCGGCCGATGGAGAAGCGGATGGAACTGTGGGCCAGTTCGTCTTCCCGCCCTAAGGCACGCAGAACGTAGGAAGGTTCCAGGCTGGCGGAGGTGCAGGCGGAACCGGAGGAAACGGCCACGTCCTTGATCGCCATCAGCAGGGACTCGCCTTCCACGTAGGCAAAGCTCATGTTCAGGTTGTGGGCGACGCGGTGCTCCAGATCCCCGTTTACGTAGACCGCTTCCATGTCGGAAAGTCCCTTCAGCAGCTTGTCGCGCAGGGCGGCGATGCGCTTATTTTCCTCGACCATTTCTTCCTTGGCCAGACGGAAGGCTTCGCCCATGCCGACGATCTGGTGGGTGGCCAGGGTGCCGGAGCGGAAACCGCGCTCGTGGCCGCCGCCGTGCATCTGAGCTTCCAGGCGGACGCGGGGCTTGCGGCGGATGTAGAGGGCGCCGATGCCCTTGGGGCCGTAGGTCTTGTGGGCGGAGAAGCTCATCAGGTCCACCTTGAGCTTCTCCAGGTCGATATCCACCTTGCCGGTGGCCTGGGCCGCATCGACGTGGAAGATGATGCCCTTCTCGCGGCAGATCTCGCCGATCTCGGCGATGGGCTGGACCACGCCGATTTCGTTATTCACGAACATCACCGATACCAGCACGGTGTCGGGACGGATGGCGGCCTTCAGCACTTCCAGGTCGATCAGGCCGTTTTCCTGCACGTCCAGGTAGGTGGCGGAGAAGCCCTGGCGCTCCATTTCGCGCACGGTGTCGAGCACGGCCTTGTGCTCGGTCTTGACGGTGATGATGTGCTTGCCTTTGCCGGCGTAGAAATTGGCGGCACCCTTGATGGCCAGGTTGTTGGATTCGGTGGCGCCGGAGGTCCACACGATTTCCTTGGGGTCCGCATTCACCAGGGCGGCGACCTGCTCCCGGGCCTCTTCCACGGCGGCCTCGGCTTCCCAGCCGTAGCTGTGGGAGCGGGAGGCGGGGTTGCCGAACTTCTCCACCAGGAAGGGGATCATCTTTTCCGCCACGCGCGGATCCACGGGCGTGGTGGCCGAGTAGTCGAGGTAGATGGGCAGTTTCATGTTCTCGTCGCTCCAAAAAGGTTTTGCACGTTCTTGTTGTCCGTTACGACGCCATGGCCGTGAGGCTGGTCAGGCGTTCCAGGGTGCCCTTCAGCACCCCGAGAAATTCTTCAATCTGGGCCGCCGTACTGGTGGCCCCCAGGCTCACCCGCACCGCGCCCCGGGCCAGTTCCGGCGCCACGCCCATGGCCATGAGGACCCGGGAAGGCTCCGGATTGGCCGAGGAACAGGCCGCACCGCTGGCCACCGCAAAACCGGCCCGGTCCAGGTAGCCCACCAGGGTTTCGCCATCCACACCGGGAAAGGCGAAGTAGCTGGTGTTGGGCAGGCGCTCGGCGCCGGCACCGAAAATCCTGGCACCCTGGTGATGCAGACCGGCTTCCAGTTGCTGTCGCAAATCCGCCAGCCGGCGTCGGTTTTCCTTCACGTTACGGGCCGCCAGGGCACAGGCTGCACCGAACCCGACAATGGCGGGGACGTTTTCCGTACCGGAACGCAAGTTCCGTTCCTGTCCGCCGCCGGCGATCAGGGGCTGCAGCTCGACCCGCTTGTCCAGGACCAGGGCCGCGGCACCCTTGGGGCCGCCGATCTTGTGGCTGGAAACGCTGAGGGCGTGGACGCCGGCCCCGTTGAGGGCGCGAAAATCCAGCTCCAGCTTGCCCAGCACCTGCACCGCATCGCTGTGGAACCAGGCGCCGGTGGGCCGGGCCGCCTGGGCCAGGGCGGCCACATCCTGCAGCACGCCGGTTTCGTTGTTGGCCAGCATCACCGACACCAGAGCCGGACGCCGGGCCAGAAGTTCAGCATAGGCGCCCTGCTCCACCCTGCCCTCGCCATCAACGGCCAGGGTAGCCACTTCCCAGCCCTGCCGGGCCAGCTGCTCCGCCGGACGGGCGATGCAGGGATGCTCCACGGCGGAGACCGCCAGCAGGCCGGGCCGCAGGCTGACCGCCGCGCCCTTGAGGAACAGATTGTTGCTTTCGGAACCGCCGCTGGTGAACACCACCTCGGTGGCATGGGCGCCGGTGGCCGCCGCCACCTGCTGCCGGGCCTCGTCCACCGCCCGCCGCGCCGCCCGGCCGTACTCGTGGCGGCTCGAGGCATTGCCGTACTGCTCGCGCAGATAGGGCAGCATGGCCTCCAGCACCTCGGGATGCAGCGGGGTGGTGGCGTTATGGTCCAGATAGACCGGGGCGAACATGGCGGCGATCCAGCTTTCAGGCGCGGACCAGGACTTCCTTGACCCGGGGCCGGGGACCAAGGCGCTGCCCCGTGAGCAGGGCCACCTTGTCCTGCTGCTTGCTCACCAGGTCGTGCAGGCTCACCGAGGCCAGATATTCGTACATCTTGGCATTGAGGGTGGACCACAGGTCGTGGGTCATGCAGCGGTGTTCTTCGTGGCAGTTTTCCTTGCCGCCGCACTGGGTGGCGTCCAGGGGCTCATCCACGGCACGGATGATGTCGGCCACCGTCACCTGCTCCAGGGGCCGGGCGATACAGTAGCCGCCGCCGGGGCCGCGCACGCTTTCCACCAGGTTGTGGCGGCGCAGCTTGCCGAACAGCTGTTCCAAGTAAGACAGGGAAATCTTTTGCCGTTCGCTGATGCCGGCCAGGGTCACCGGACCCTCACCGCCACGGATGGCGAGGTCGATCATGGCGGTAACGGCGAAACGTCCTTTGGTGGTCAAGCGCATTTTTAGGCCCTCCAGGAAATACCTGAGAATTTAAGTCAACTATACTGATACCCGGATTTATTAGTCAACTATTTTGCTCAGGTATTTCGGATCGAAACGGTCGGCCACCGCCAGCTCGTCCTCCACCCGCACGCCGGCCTGTTCCAGCTTGTGCAGCAGGGTTTCGATGCGCCGGTCGGTTTCCACCGCGTGATCGAGCAGGCCGTGGATGGCCTTGGCCAGGGGATCGTCCTGGTTCTGCTGGGCCACGGCGTAGGCGGAAAAGCCCATTTTCACGGCCTTCTCCTCCCGCTTCTGCTCCTGCTCGCCCTGGATGATGCGGGCCGGATTGCCGACGGCGGTGGCGCCGCCGGGCACATCCCGCACCACCACGGCGTTGGAACCCACCTTGGCCCCGGCACCCATGGTGATGGGCCCCAGCACCTTGGCCCCGGCGCCAATGACGACGCCGTTCTCCAGGGTGGGATGGCGCTTTCCCTTGTTCCAGGATGTGCCCCCTAGGGTGACGCCGTGATAGAGGGTGACGTCGTCGCCGATGACGGCCGTCTCGCCGATCACCACGCCCATGCCGTGGTCGATGAAGAATCGGCGGCCGATGGTGGCCCCCGGATGAATCTCGATGCCGGTCAGGAAGCGGGCGATGTGGGCGACGAAACGGGCCAGCCAGCGCAGGCGATGCCCCCACAGCCAATGGGCCAGCCGGTGCAGGGTGATGGCATGAATGCCCGGATAACAGGTGAGCACCTCCAGCACGGACCGGGCCGCGGGATCGCGGTCGAAAACCGAGTGGATGTCTTCACGCAGGCGGGCAAACATGGATCAATACTCCTTGGATTTGTGGGGTTATCTTAAAATATCCCACTATTTTTATCAACTATTGTCCCGATTAATCTTGGCCCCGGGCAGGGGCTTCTCCGCCGCCGCCAGGATGCCGCGCAGGATGTTGATCTCGTCCTTCTCCAGGGCCGCCCGCCCGAACAGGCGGCGCAGCTTGGGCATGAGGCGGCGCGGGCTGTTGGGATTGAGGAAGCCGGTGGCCGTCATCAGGCGCTCCAGGTGGGCGTAGAAACCTTCCACCTCCTCATGGCTGGCCGGCGGCGTGGCAAAGGGCGTGGCCAGGGAACTGACCGGGGGCGCCCCGTCAAAGGCCGCCTGGCGCACCTCGTAGCACAGCACCTGGACGGCGGCCCCCAGGTTGAGGGAGCCGTAATCCGGGTTCACCGGCACCGTCACCAGCCGCTGGCACTGTTCCACCTCCGCATTGGTGAGGCCGGAAGTCTCGCCGCCGAAGACCAGGGCAATGTCGCCCTGGGCCGTCCACTGCAGCAGCTCTGGCACGGCCTGGCGCGCCGGCCGGGGAATGGGCCCCAGGTCCCGCTGCCGGGCCGACAGGGCCGCTGCCAGGACGGTGCCCTGCAAGGCCTCTTTCAGACTGGTGCAGATGCGGGCGTGCTCCAGCACGTCGGCAGCGCCGGAGGCCCGGGCGGTGGCTTCGTCGTCGGGAAACTGTTTCGGATTGACCAGGGTCAGGCGGGACAGGCCCATGGTTTTCATGGCCCGGGCGGCGGCGCCGATGTTGCCGGGATGGCTGGTGTTGCACAGCACGACGCGGATGCGTCCGAGCATCTCAATGGGGCTAATGGGGTTCATGGTGTAAAATGCCGGTTTATCCAAATGCTTAGGGCAGTCGCCGGCCGGGTCTACAAGACCGGAAGCCCGGAAACTGCCCCTTCGAGTTCTTTACAAAAGCCATGCATCCAACCCTGAACATCGCCGTCAAGGCCGCCCGTCGCGCCGGCCAGATCATCAACCGCGCCTCCAACGACATCGACCTGCTCAAGGTCGTTGCCAAGCAGCAGAGCGACTTTGTCACCGAAGTGGATCGGGCTGCCGAAGCCGCCATTATCGAAACCCTGCGCGAGGCTTACCCGAATCACGGGATTCTAGCAGAGGAGAGCGGCGCCTCCGTCGGACGGGATGAGGAATACCAGTGGATCATCGATCCCCTGGACGGCACCACCAACTTCATCCATGGCTTTCCCCAGTACGCCATTTCCATCGCCCTGGCCCACCGCGGCCAGGTGACCCAGGCCGTGGTCTACGACCCCATCCGCAACGAGATGTTCACCGCCACCAAGGGTGCCGGCGCCTTCCTCGACGACCGCCGCATCCGCGTCGGCAAGCGGGCCAAGCTGCAGGACGCCCTGATCGGCACCGGTTTCCCCTACCGCAGCTTCGACCACGTGGATGCCTACCTCAACATCTTCAAGGAACTGACCCAGACCTGCGCCGGCATCCGCCGCCCGGGCGCCGCCGCCCTGGACCTGGCCTGGGTGGCCTGCGGCCGCCTGGACGGTTTCTGGGAATTCGGCCTTTCCCCCTGGGACATGGCTGCCGGCACCCTGCTCATCACCGAGGCCGGCGGCCTGGCTACTGACCTGGCCGGCGAACCCGGCTACCTGGACAGCGGCAACGTGGTGGCGGGCAGCCCGAAAATTTTCGCCCAGCTGCTGCAGACCGTGCAGTCCAACCGGGGCAGCAACCTGCCGCGCTGAGGCGCCAAGGCACACCTCGCCCGCTACGGGTATGAAAAAACGGCGCCTGCGGGCGCCGTTTCTCATTTCCGCGATCGTTTTGCCTCAGCTTTCCGGCATGGGGACGCCGCCCCGTAGCGGCACCGGCACATAGGCGGCAACCCAGGCCTGGAATTCCTCCGCCGGCACCGGCCGGCAGAAGTGGTAACCCTGGGCGATGTCGCAGCCCATGGCGTTGAGGATCAGCAGTTCGGCCTCGTGCTCCACCCCTTCGGCCACCACCTTCAGCCCCAGGCTGTGGCCCAGGGAGACGACGGCGTGCACGATGGCCAGATCGGCCGAATCGTTGACGATGTCCCGGACGAAGGAGGCATCGATCTTCAGCTTGTCCAGGGGGAAGCGTTTCAGGTAGGACAGGCTGGAATAGCCGGTGCCGAAGTCGTCGATGGACAGGCGCAGGCCGGCCTGTTTCAGTTCGGCCAGGACGGCGCCCACCTGCTCCGGCTCCTCCATGACGATGCTTTCCGTCAGTTCCAGTTCGATGCGCCCGGCGGGTAGCGGATAGTCGCCGACGATGTCGAGCAGGTTTTCCTTGAAGTGCTTCTGGCGGAACTGCAGGGACGACAGATTCACCGCCACCGGCACCGGTTTCAGGCCCATGGCCGGCCACTGCTGGTCCCACTGCACCTGCTGGCGGCAGGCTTCGGCCAGGACCCAGTCGCCGATTTCCAGGATGGTGCCGGTCTCCTCGGCCAGGGGGATGAAGTCGGCCGGCGAAACGAAGCCCGAGTCGCCCCGCCGCCAGCGGATCAGGGCCTCGGCCCCCACCAGGCGGCCGCTGCGGATCTCCACCTGGGGCTGGTAGAAAAGCACGAATTCCTTGCGCTGCACCGCCCCCCGCAGGGAGTTCTCCAGGGCCAGGCGCTCCCCGGCCCGGGCGTTCATTTCCGGGCGGAAGAACTGGTAGTTGTTGCGCCCCCGTTCCTTGGCATGGAACATGGCCGTGTCCGCATTCTTGATCAGCCCCTCCTCGTCCTCGCCGTCGGCAGGGAAGACGCTGATGCCGATGGAGGCCGTCACCCGCAGCTCCTTGCCGGCGATGTTGAAGGGCGCCGTCAGCTGGGCCAGGACGGCGTCGGCCACATGGGCCGCGTCCTCGGAGCGGCGGATGCGGTGCAGGACGACGATGAACTCGTCGCCCCCCAGGCGGGACACCGTATCCGATTCCCGCACCGCATCCTGCAGGCGCTTGGTGACGCCCTTGATCAGCTCGTCGCCGACGGAATGGCCGAGGGAATCGTTGATGGTCTTGAAGCGGTCCAGGTCGATGAACAGCACCCCCACCTCGTGCCCCTCCCGGGCGGCGGCGGCAATGGCCACGGTGAGCCGGTCCTGCAGCAGCATGCGGTTGGGCAGGCCGGTGAGAGGATCATGCTGGGCCAGGAACTGGATACGGTCCTGGGCCGCCTTGTGCTCGGTAAGGTCGGAGTAGATGGCGATGTAGTTGCTGACCGTCCCGGCGGCATCAGCCACAGCGCTGATGGCGGCCCACTGGGGATGGATGCGGCCATCCTTGGCCCGGTCCCAGATTTCCCCCTGCCAGTGTCCGGTTTCCCGCAGGCTGCGCCACAGATTGACGTAGAACGCCTCATCGTGGCGGCCTGACTGGAGAAAACGGGGTGTCCGCCCTCTCACCTCTTCCAGGGTGTAGCCGGTGACGGCGACGAAGGCCCGGTTCACCAGCAGGATGCGATTTTCCGCATCGGTGACGAAGACCGCTTCCCGGCTCTGTTCCAGCACGCTGGCCCACAGGCGCAGCTGGTCCTCCCGGCTGCGGATGGTGTGGGCCATGTCCTGCAGGGAATCGAAAAGGCTGGCGAACTCGACGCTGCCCGGCGCCTGCCCGGCGATACCGTCATACTGGCCGGCCTTGACCCGCTCCACGCTGGCCAGCAGGTTCAGCACCGGCCGGGAAATACCCCGGTTGGCCAGGGCCTGGCTGAGGGGCACCACCAGGGCCCCGGCCAGCAGCAGCACCAGCAGCAACACCCCCAGGGTTTCCCGCACCTGCTTGTTTACGCCCTCCTTTTCCAGGACCAGGAGCGGATAGGCCAGTTCGTTGCCCAGCAGGGGCAGGGAAAACAGCATGAGAAAGTGCCGGGGCGTCTCCTGCCAGCCGCTCAAGGGATTGCCGGCATTTTTCAGGAGCGGCGCCGCCCGGCTCAGATCGACCTCGGAAGCCAGGGCCTGGATGTCCCCCACCACCTGCCCCTGGGCGAAGAGCAGGCCAAAGTGCAGCGGCGTGTAGCGGGTCACCTGTTCCAGGAAGCCCTGGCCCAGGGTCTGGGTCACCACCACCCGCCCGACCGTGAGAGGCTCGCCCCGGGGAAAGTGGCGGATCACCGGAGCGCTGGCCAGCAGCATCAGCCCGTCGGGCGAGCGGACCATGGCCTGGGTCGGCGGCGCATTGCGGGCCAGGCCGGCGAGGAACTCCACCTCCACCGGCGTACGTCCGGCGTGCCACTGGTTGGGCGAGAGGGAGTCCTGTTGCCAGGCCAGAGGCGCGCCCGCATTGTCGAAGGACAGAAAACCCGCCTCCTGGCCGTTTTTCTCCACCCGGCCGAAGGCCACCCATTGGCCCCGGCTGTCCACCACCACCAGGGACAGGTGATCGGTGGCGCTGGAAAGGCGAACCAGATCCCCGGCCAGGCGCTTTTTCTCCCCATCGAACACCAGGGGATCGTAGTGCAGGGGATCGGAGTAACGGGATACCAGATTGAGGCTGGCCACCAGGGCTTCATCTGCCGCCAGGCGCCCGGCCATCTGCAGCAGGAAGGCCTGGCGGGTCTGAATCTCGGCACTGAGGGCCCGCTGGGCGGTGGCAAAGACCTCCCGGGTTTCCTCCCGGTGAAAACGCTCCACCCCGACGGACAGCAGGGTGCCCACCACCGTCAGCACCAGAAAGATGCTGAGCAGGAGCAGGGCCAGCAGCTTGGCCTTGATGCTGGGGAGCCAGTTGGGGGCGGTCATCTAGAAAACCGGCTCCTGGCGGGCGCTGCCCTGCCGCGTCACCAGCTGGCTGGGCACCACCACCCGCCGCGGCACCGGGCGTCCGGCGAGGATGTCCCGCACCACCCGGGCCGTCGCTTCGGTACTCAGGGGATAGGTGAAGGAGGCCCGCTGCTCGCCGTCAGCAATGGCCTGGCGCGCCTCCCGGATGTAGTCGATGCCGACGATGACCAGCCGGCCCGGATCGATGCCGTGCTTGCGCAGGGCCAGGCGGGCGCCGCTGGCCATGCTGTCCGACTGGGCGTAGATGGCATCGAAAGGACGCCCTTCCTCCAGCGCCTCCTCCACCGCCTTGACCGCATCGGCCCGCAGGTAATTGGCCGGGCGAATGCTGTGCAGGCGCAGGCCGGGGTGGCGGCGCAAGGCTTCGACAAAGGCGGCGGTGCGCATCTGGGAGGTGCTGGCGCCGGGAATGCCCTGCAGCACCAGCACCGTGCCCCGGCCCTGCAGTTCGGCGGCGATGAAGGCGGCGGCAGCGGCACCGATCTGCCCGTCGTCGGGCCCCACCCAGGTGGTATAGGCGTCCCCCTCCACCCGGCGCATCAGCAGCACCACCGGGATACCCTGGCGGTAAGCCTTGGCCAGCACGGGCGCCAGGGCCCGGGAATCCCGGGGACTGACGATCAGCACATCGACGCCGCGGGCGACGAAATCCTCCACGTCGGCCACCTGCCGGGCCGTCTCGCCCTGGGCATCGGAAAAGACGAAATTGACGCCGGGCTGGCGATTGAATGCCTCCACCAGGGCCCGTACCTGGGCCAGGCGGTAGTCGTTGGCCAGAGTGTCCTGGGCGAAGGCCACCAGGCGGGGGCGCTCGCCCCCCTGGGCTCCCCCTGCGGCAGCCAGGCACCAAAGCAGCAGGGCCGGGAACAACCAGGCCCTCATTTTGTGATTCGGAAACATCCCACTCGCTCCCTGCCGACGGGCATTGCCGATGGTATTTTTTTCTATGACAAAAATACTAGCATGACCCGGGGCCGGCTGCGGCGGTGCACCAAAAAAAGAGCCGATGGTAGGCGCCCCCGCCTACCACCGGCTTACACAAGCACCCGGAAACCGGGCGCGGCTCAAAGGGATTCGGCTCGGCGTCAGCGACGCTTGGACAGCTCGTTGCCCACCAGGCCGCCGGCAGCGGCGCCGGCCACGGTACCCGCCGTGCTGCCGCCAGTCAGGGCGGAGCCGACGACACCGCCGACGACGGCGCCGGTGGCCACCCCGACCTGCTGCCGGGTGGGATTGCCGCTACAGGCGGACAGGGTCATGGCCAGGACGGCAGCGGCGACGAGGGCTAAGGATTTTGCGGTTTTCATGTTGTTCTCCACGGGGTTGGGATGGGTTCAGGGAATGGCGCTGACGTTGCCGTTCACCACCTTCACCTTGTCGCCGGCGGCCACGGCGGGCACGTGGGACTGGGAAATGGTGCGGTAGGCGCCGTCATCCATGCGCACGGTGATGCGGTAGGCGGTCTGGCGATTCATGTTCTTTTCGATGCTGTTGCCGGCATAGGCCCCGCCGGCAGCGCCGATCAGGGTCATGGCCGTATTGCCGCCGCCCCGGCCGAACTGGTTGCCCACCAGGGCGCCGGTGACGCCGCCGGCCACGGCCCCCAGGCCGCTGGCATTGCCTTCCAGCTGCACCATGCGCACCGTTTCCACCACGCCGCAGTTGGCGCAAGTGGACTTGGCGCTGGCGGCCCCCTTGGCGGCGGGCTTGCCGCCCTCCTCCGCCTTGGCGGCGTCCTTATCGGCCCCCTTCTCCTGCAGCTGGGAAGACGCCGAGGGAATGAGGCCGGTGATGGCACCGATGCCCAGCAGGCTGAAGACGGTGAGAGAGACAGCGGCGGCCGTCAGCAGGGGATGCAGGCGACGGGCCCGCACCGGGGCCGGGGTCGGGGAATGGCCGATTTCGAAAGTGGAATCCATGGTCGCTCCTTGGCAGGGGGAACTGGCTTACCAGTCGTGGCGGTCGTGGTGGTGACGGTGACGATGCTTGTAGTGGCCGCGGTGGTAACCCCGGTCGTGGCGGTCGTCGTAATAGCCGCGTCGGCGGCCATCGTCGTAACGGGAACGGGTATTCAGGGAAACGCCGGCAGCCGCGCCGAGGGCGCCGCCGACCATGGCCATGTCGCGGCCGCCGATGGCCGAACCGACGGCGGCGCCGGCCGCACCGCCAAGGGCGCCGCCAACCACGGCATCGCCGTCGATGCCACCGTGGGCATGGGCCGCATTGAACAGACCGGTGCTACCGATCAGCAGGGCCAGCATGACAACTTTCCTGAACTTCATTTTTATTCTCCTGGGCAAAAAGCGCCGCCTTGGGAGCGCGGCTTGCAACCGTTATTGCAACGGCCGTGCCAGGAAAAAAACTTCCTTGAAGATCAGTAGGTTAAGAGAAAACAAAAAGAACGGGCCGGCCCCGGAATTTCGGGGCGGCCCGACAGGGGCTGCCATCCTTGATTACAGCCAATTGATTTAAAAAGGATTTATTTTGTCGGGCCAGCCCGACGCCCCTCAGGCGCTGTCGCCGGCCCCGGGCTTGAACTGCTTGGCATCCAGCTGATGCCGTTCCAGCAGCTTGTAGAACTCGGTGCGGTTGCGCTGGGCCAGACGGGCCGCCTGGGTGACGCTGCCTTCGGTGAGGCGCAGCAGGCGCACCAGGTAATCCCGCTCGAACACCTTCTTCGCCTCATCCAGGGAAGTGAAGGCGCTGTCACCGGAGCGCAGCGCCCCCTGGATCAGGGCCGCCGGCACCAGGCCGCCGCTCACCGGGGAGAGGGCCACCGCCTGCTCCACCACATTCTGCAACTGCCGCACATTGCCCGGCCAGGGCGCCGTCACCAGGGCCTCCATGGCATCCGGGGCGAAGGCGGTGACGGGTTTGCCGTAGCGGCTGGCCGTGCGCTGCAGAAAATGGTTGGCCAGCAGGGGAATGTCCTCCCGCCGCTCCGCCAATAGGGGCAGAGCCAGGGAGACCACGTTGAGGCGGTAGTAGAGGTCTTCGCGGAACTGGCCGCTTTTCAGGAGTTCGTCCAGGTCCCGGTGGGTGGCCGAAACCACCCGCACATCAACCGGCACCGCCTGGGTGGCGCCCACGGGGCGCACCTGGCGCTCCTGCAGCACCCGCAGCAGCTTGGCCTGGAGGGACAGGGGCATGTCGCCGATCTCGTCGAGGAAGACCGTGCCGCCGTCCGCCTCCAGGAACAGGCCCTTGTGGTTGTAGGTGGCGCCGGTGAAGGCACCCTTGCGGTGGCCGAAGAGTTCGGACTCCAGCAGGTTTTCCGGAATGGCGGCGCAGTTGATGGCGACGAAAGGCTTATCCGCCCGGGGGCTGGCCAGGTGGATGGCCCGGGCCAGCAGTTCCTTGCCGGTGCCGCTGGCGCCGGCGATGAAGACGCTGGCATCGGAGGCCGCCACCAGGCGGGCCCGCTCCAGCAATTCCTGCATGGCCGGGCTGCCGCCCACCAGATCGGCGCGCCAGGGCTCGTTCTCGCCGCCGCCCTGGCCGGCGGGGGACGCCAGGCGCAGGGCCTGCTCCACCTGCTCCAGCAGGGCCTTGCCGTCGAAGGGTTTGGTGAGGAAGCCGAAGACGCCGCGGCGGGTGGCATCCACCGCCTCGGGAATGGTGCCGTGGGCGGTGAGCACGATCACCGGCAGGGTCGGGGCCCGGCGCTGGATCTCGTCGAACAGGGCGAGGCCGTCCATGCCGCCCATCTTCAGGTCGGTGATGACCAGCTGGGGCCGCTGGGCCTGGAACATGACCAGGGCCTGCTCGCCGCTGTCGGCGGTGCGCACCCGGTGGCCGGCGGTGGCCAGGCGCAGGGCCAGCAGTTTGAGGATGTCGGCGTCGTCATCCACCAGCAGCAGTTCGGCCATGGCTATTGCCTCCCCTTGCGGCTGCGTTCGATAAGCTGGCGCTCGATGGACTTGAGTTCGTCCAGCTGTTCCTTCAGTTGCTGGGCCCGGCGCCCTTCCTTCAGGCGCTCGTTGAGCTGGCCCTGGACCAGGGTCGCCAGCTGGCCGGCGGGACCGGCATGGCCGGCCAGGGGTTCGAGCAGGGCCAGGGCCCGGGACTTGTCCTCCAGGGCCGGCTGGGGCAAGGCCAGCAGCACTCCCAGGCGCAGGCGGTTGCCCAGGCTGCGTTCCCGGTTGTAGGCCTGCTGGGCGGATGCCAGCTCCCGCTTCTGTTCCTCGGCGTTGGCGGCGGCAGTCTTCTGGGCCAGGGCCAGGGTATCGAGCACCAGGCGGTTTTCATCCACCGGCGCCGGCGGCACATGGCTGCAGGCCCCCAGGAAGAGGCAGAGGCTCAGCAGCAGGGATGGGAATTTCATGGGTATGCGGTAAGACAAGGCAGTTCGGCTAGGGAGGGTTCAGCGCCCGGCGGCAGCGAGGGGCAGGCTGAGACGGAAACAGGCCCCGGGAGGGCCTTCGGGCAGCATTTCGAGCCGGCCCCGGTGGGCCTGGGCCAGTTCCCGGGCGATGGCGAGGCCGAGGCCGCTGCCGGGGACGCTGGCGGCGGCGGGGCGGCTGCCGCCCAGGTAGAACCAGTCGAAAATGCGTTCCCGGTCGTTGGGGGCGACGCCGGGGCCCTGGTCGCGCACGTCCAGGCAGGCAAGGCCGTCTTCGGACTTCAGGGCGACGGCGATCATACCACCCTCGGGAGAGTACTTGACCGCGTTGGAGAGCAGGTTGTCGAGGACCGTGGCCAGCTTGTCCCGGTCGCCCCACACCATCAGGGGCTGGCATTCGGCCTGGAAAAGCAGGCCCCGGGCCTGGGCTGCCAGACGGTGGTCGTCCAGCCCCCGGCCCACCAGCCGGGCCAGGTCCACCGGCACGAATTCGAGGCGTCCCAGTTCATCCAGGGCCCGCTGGGCATTGAGCAGGCGCTCGATCATGGTCTGCAGCTGGCGGCTCTTGCCCTGGAGGATGGCGACGATCTCCCGCTGGCCTTCGGAGAGGGAACCGGCGGCGCCGTCGGCCAGCAGCTCCGCCCCTTCGCGCAGGGCGGTCAGGGGCGTCTTCAGCTCGTGGGAGACATGGCGCAGGAAGCGCACCTTCTGGGCCTCCAGCTCGTTCAGCTGCTGGCGCAGCCATTCCAGGCGCTGGCCCAGGCGCTCCAGGTCGGCCGGGCCGTGCACCGCCACCGGCGCCTGCAGGTCGCCGCCGCCGAGGCGGGAGACGGCGGCCTCCAGTTCCCGCACCGGCCGGGCGATGAGGGCGGCGGCCAGGGCCGAGACCACCAGGCCCAGCACCAGCATGGCCAGCAGCTGCTTCCACAGGCGCTGTTCCGCCTCCCCGGCCAGTTCGCCGAGGCGGCTCATTTCCCGGTCGGTGAGGGCGTCGCTGATGCGCTGCACGCCCCGGGCCAGGTCGGAAAGGGCGGCATAGTCTTCGGCCAGGCGGGCCTTGCCGCCCTGGATCTTCTCCAGGCGCTCGCGCAGGGCGGCCTCGGTGTCGATGGTACGGTTCAGCTCCAGCAACTGGGCTTCATCCAGGGGCAGCAGGGACAGCTCGCTGAAGGTGGTGCGAAAGCCCGCCCGCAGGGTGTCGTAGTCCGCCAGCAGGGACGGCTCTCCCAGCACCAGGTACTGGCGGGCGGAGCGTTCCAGGGCCACGGTCTGTTCCAGCAGCTGGCGGCTGGCCCGGGCCGCCTGGGCGGTCTGGCCCACGGCCTGGCGGCTCTGCTGCACCAGCAGGTTCACCTCCATGGCCGTCTGCACCAGGGCCACCACCAGAGGCAGGGCCGCGGCGAGAAAGGCCAGGGAGAGCAGCTTGAGAAAGGACTTGGGATAGAAGCGGGGAGACACGACGGGCCGGCGCGATATCTGGGGAGGCCCATTCTAAAGGCAAAAAGGCCCGCCGATGCGCCTTGCATCGGCGGGCCCGGAGGCAGCCTCGGGGAGGCTTATTCCTTGATGGCTTCGACGGCGATGGTCAGGATGACATCGTCGCCCACATAGGGAGCGTACTTGCCGGCGTTGAATTCGCTGCGCTTGATGACGGCGGTGGCGTTGGCGCCGCAGGCGTCCTTCTTCAGCATGGGATGGGGCATGCACTGGAAGGAGGTGACGCTGAGGGTGACCGGCTTGGTGATGCCCTTGATGGTCAGGTTGCCATCCACGGACACCACCTTGTCGCCGTCAAAGTTCACCTTGGTGGACTTGTAGGTGGCGGTGGGGAACTTGGCGGTGTCGAGGAAATCCTCGCCCTGGATGTGGCCGTTGAACAGGGCGGAGCCGGTATTGACGGACTTCATGTCGATGGTCACGTCCACACTGCCGCTCTTGGCGGCCTTGTCGATGACGATCTTGCCGCTGGTCTTGTCGAAATGGGAGAGCTGGGTGGAATAGCCGAAGTGGCTGTAGGAGAAGCGGGGGAAGGTGTGGCTGCCGTCCATCACATAGGTTTCGGGAGCGGCCACGGCGGCGAAGGAGGAAGCGGCGATGGCGACGGCGACGAGTTGCTTGATCATGGTGAATCTCCTGTATGGGTTTTCTCTAGGGTTGCTCTGGGTACGGCTTGGGGTTGGGGTGATGCGGCGATACGGCTTACTTCTTGGCCGCAGCGGCAGCCGCCGCCACGACGTGGAACTTGATCTGGATTTCGTTGGCTACGGTGCCGAAGTCGGCCCACATGCCTTCGCCGATGGCGTAGTCCGCCCGCTTCAGTACAAAGGCGCCGTCGAAGACGCCGTTGGTGCCCTCCTGCTTGAAGGTGAAGGGGGCGGTGGCATCCAGGGTCTTGCCCTTGATGCTCAGCTTGCCGGTGACCTCGAAGCGGTTGTTGCCAAGAGCCTTGACGCTGCTGGAGACAAAGATGGCCTTGGGGAAGGCCTTGGTGTTGAACCACAGCTTGCTTGCCACTTCGTCATTGGCCTCCTGGGAGCCGGCATCGATGCTGGCCAGGTCGATCTCCAGGCTGGCCCTGGCGGCCTGGGGCTTGGCCGGATCGAAGGCGATGCTGGCGGCGCTCTTCCTGAACTTGCCATCCACGGGCACGTTCATCTGCTTGTAGGTGAAGGCGATCTGGGTCTTGTCGGCCTGCACGGCGTTGAACTCGACGGCCTGGGCCGGCAGGGCGAAGACGGCGGCGGCCAGGGCGGCGGCGCCGAGGGTTTGTTTGATCATGGTGTTATCTCCGTGACGTTGGGGTTGGCGTACGCTTTTCTTGGTGCAGCTCAGGAGCGGCCCGGCAGCATGCGGCGCAGGGTGGCGTCCCGGTCCAGGAAGTGGTGCTTCAGGGCGGCGCCGGCATGGGCGGCCACCAGGGCCAGCAACAGGAAGTTGAGGCTCACATGCACGGTCTTCAGCAGGTTGCCCAGGTCCGGGTCCTTGCCGATCAGGTCGGGGATGGGCAGCACGCCGAAATAGACGGTCTGGAAGCCCTTGGCCGAACTCATCAGCCAGCCCGTGAGGGGGATGGCGAACATCAGCAGGTACAGCAGGTGATGCACGCCCTCGGCGGCGAGGCGCTGCCAGGCCGGCATGGGCACGGGGGCCGGCGGCCGGTGGCCGAGGCGCCAGGCAAAGCGCAGCAGCACCAGCAGGAACAGGCTGACGCCGGCCCACTTGTGCCAGGAGTAGATCTGCAGCTTCTGCGGCGACAGGGGCAGACCGGTCATGTAGAAGCCGACGCCCAGGGCGCCGAAGAGGCCCAGGGCCATCAGCCAGTGCAGGGCCTTGGCGGTGCTGCTGTAACGGTCGGTGCTGTGGTTCATGGTAATTCCTCGCTTCAGTGGGCAGCTACCGCGGCGGACACCGGGGTAGACGCGGAATGGTCGATTTGGTTTGCGCCCCCGGCGGTGACGCCGAAGGCATAGCTGTCCATGCCGATCACGCCATAGACCAGGCCCCCTTCCAGGCGGCGGGCGGCGCTCCAGTCCTCGCCGGCGGTACCGATGGCCACCAGCAGGGGCTGCAGGTGTTCGTCGGTGGGATGGGCGCGCACCGCATGGGGTGCCCGGCGGCGCAGGTCCAGCAGGGCCTCCAGGTCGCCGGCGGCGATGGTGTCAGCCACCCACTCCATGAACTCCCGGGCATAGGCCGCTTCGCCGCCGCCCAGGCGAAAGTCCATCAGGTTGTGGGTGATGCTGCCGGAGGCCAGCAGCAGCACGCCCTGCTGCCGCAGGGGCGCCAGGGCCCGACCCAGGGCCAGCAGCACCTGGGGCGAACCGGTCATGGGCAGGGACAGCTGCACCACCGGCACGTCGGCTTCCGGGTAGAGGTGCATGAGAGGCACCCAGGCGCCGTGGTCCAGGCCCCGGTGGGGATTGCTGCGGCCGGGGAAGCCGGCCCGGGCCAAGGCCTCCAGGACCTCGGCCGCCACCTCGGGGGCGCCGGCAGCCGGGTAGCGCAGCTGGTACAGGGCCTCCGGGAAGCCGCCGAAGTCGTGGATGGTCTCGGGCCAGGGGCTGGTGGCCACTTCCAGGCCGGCGGTGATCCAGTGGGGGGACACCACCACCACCGCCCGGGGCTTGGGCAGTTGCCGCCCCAAGACCGTCAGCCGGGGGCCGATGATGCCTGGCTCCAGGGCAAAGGTCGGCGCGCCGTGGGAAATGAACAGGGTGGGCAGGGTCATGGTGCGGTCCCTCGAAAGTGGGCGGCAACAGGTGTGGCCGCGATGGAACGTACTTTATTGAACCGACGATTGAAGATAAATATACAATCCAGTGACTAACTGTTTTGATATTCGGAACAAAATGGACAGATTCCGGGAAATGGAAGCCTTCGTTGCCGTGGTGGACAGCGGCAGCTTCGTCAAGGCGGCGGACCAGCTGCACAGTTCCAAGGCCGCCGTATCGCGCCTGGTGCAGGACCTGGAAAGCCGCCTGGGCGCCCGCCTCCTGCATCGCACCACCCGCCGCCTGTCCCTCACCGAGGCCGGCCGCCTCTACCTGGAACGCAGCAAGCAGATCCTGGAAGAACTGGAGGACGCGGACAGCGCCGTGGGCCTCACCACCAACCGGGCCGTGGGCCAGCTCAAGGTCAACGCCCCCCTCTCCTTCGGCGTGCTGCACCTGGCGCCGCTGTGGGGCGCCTTTCTCGCCACCCATCCGGAAGTGAGCCTGGATGTGAGCCTCAACGACCGGGTGGTGGATCTGGTGGAGGAAGGCTACGACCTGGCGGTGCGCATCACCCGCCTGCCCGACTCCTCCCTGGTTTCCCGGCGCCTGGCCAGCACCCGCATCCTGCTCTGCGCCTCGCCCCAGTACCTGGCCGCCCACGGCACGCCCCGGACCCTGGCCGACCTGGCCCGGCACCAGTTCATCGGCTACAGCTATTCCCCCAGCGGCGACACCCTGGAACTGGAAGGCCCCCACGGCACGGAAAGCGTCAATCTCCGCCCCCGCTTCCACGCCAACAACGGCGACACCTGCCGCGCCGCCGCCCTGGACCACCAGGGCATCGTCTTCCAGCCCACCTTCCTCTGCCACCAGGACCTGGCCAGCGGCCGCCTGGTGCCCATCCTGCCCCAGTACAAGCAGCGGGAACTGGGCATCTACGCCGTCTATCCCTCGCGCAAGCACCTCTCGGGCAAGGTGCGGGCCCTGGTCAATTTCCTGGCGACGGCCTTCGAGCAGGCGCCCTGGGAGAACTAGCCCCCGTCAGCTGCGGGAAAGCAGCCCCAGGAAAGGCACCATGCGGATCAGGAACTGCAGCAGCGGTACGGCAATGACCAGTACCAGCAGCACCCGCGCCACCTTGCCCCAAACCGGCCGGGCGGTATTGTCGCTGCAACGCCAGACCAGGACCGTCACGCTCAAAAGCAGCGTCCACACTAAACCGACGGTCAATGGAACCACGAACATGGACAGCAGCACCTGGGTCTTTCCGTCCAGGTTCCCGATGAGGACATTGACGACAAGGCTGGCGAGGAAGGGCTCCGGAACATAGACAAGCCAGAAGGCCTTCCACAACGGCAGGCGCCCCTGCAGCAGGTCGGCCACGAAGCCGCTTCCTGTATCCGTCGTCTCCGGTTCCCCGGGCTGCGCTGGACGGCGCATTTCCCGGAACAGCAGCAGCAAGGACAGGCCGCTCGAGAGCATAAGCAGGGACAGGCCCCATACTGCCAGGGTGATTCCGCTCTGACGGAAATCGACCGCCGCATGCAGCAAACTGAGGGCCAGTTGCCGCAGGATGCCGACATCGTTCAATTGGCCGATATCGGCCGCCATGCCTCCGGCCATGACATCGGCCATGACCGCGGCGCCGGACAGGGACAGAAGCCAGTAGAGATAAAAGGCTGCCAGGCCGGTGAAGAAGGACCAGGTATTGAGCAACAACAAGGCGAGGCGGGCGGAAGGATACATGGGGTGGCGCGACCTTTTCCGGACCATGACATGTGCAAGACCAGGACCATAACCTGCCGCCCCTTACAACGACAAGGGGCATCCGGGACGCCCGCCCCGGGGAACATCGCCGCCGTCCCGTTCACCCGGCTTCGGCAAACACCTCCTGCGCCGCAAACAGGCCGTTGAGGGCCGCCGGAAAACCGGCATAGACGGCCATCTGCATGATGGTCTCCACCACCTCTTGACGGCTCACACCCACGTTGAGGGCGCCCTGGATGTGCACCTTGAGCTGGGGCGCCGCATTGCCCAGGGCCGTCAGGGCCGCCACCACGGCGATTTCCCGGGCGCGCAGGTCCAGGCCCGGGCGGCTGTAGATGTCGCCGAAGGGAAATTCGATCAGGTAGCGGGCGAAATCCGGGGCAATGCCGGCCAGGCTGGCCACCACCTTTTCCCCGGCCTGGCCGTCAATCTCCTGCAGCTTTGCCAGGCCTCTGGCGTAACGCTCGTTTTGCATCGCTTCGGACTTTTCCATGGGAGGCTCCTTTTGCCTTGGGTTGGATGGATGAAGCCTCCAGCTGCCGGTAATGCTCGACCTTGCCGGCCAGCACCGCCGCCGTTTCCTCCAGCTGGCGGATGTTCCGCCGCACACCCTCCAGGTGCCGCTCCAGCATTTCCCGGCGCACCCCGGCGGTGGCTTCGCCTTGCCGACGCAGCTCGGCGAATTGCTGCATCTGCCGCACCGGCATGCCGGTACTGCGCAAGCGCAACAGGAAGGCCAGCCAGGCCATGTCGTCAGGCACGTAGCGGCGCTGTCCTCCCGGCCCCCGGGGCACCGTGCCGATGAGGCCGATGCGCTCGTAGTAGCGCAGGGTGTCGGGACTCAGGCCGGTGCTGGCGGCCGCTTCCTGGATGGAGAGATAGGGCTTCATGGCAGGCATCCTAAAAGCTGGAGCGCACTCCAGGTCAAGGGATAAAAAGGCGGGGAAACAGTCCTTGCGGCGAGCCCCGCGTCATAGGCTACACTCCCCTCCTTCTCCCATCATCCCAAACCCATAACAGGAGATTTCCCCATGCAACTGCGCCGCTCACTGCTCGCCCTTTCCGCCGCCCTCCTTTTCCTCTCGCCCCTGGCCCGGGCCGAAGCGCCCCAGGTGCAGACCCAGGTGCCCGGCTACTACCGCACCCAGCTGGGCGACTTCGAGGTGACCGCCCTCTACGACGGCGCCATCGAGCTGGAGACCAAGCTGCTGAAGAACGCCCGGCCCCAGGACCTGAACGCCCTGCTGGCCCGCATGTTCGTCGGCAACCCGAAGATGCAGACGGCGGTGAACGCCTACCTGATCAACACCGGCAAGAACCTGGTGCTGGTGGATACGGGCGCCGCCAAGCTGTTCGGCCCCTCCCTCGGCAACATCGCCGCCAACCTCAAGGCGGCCGGCTACAGCCTGGAGCAGGTGGACACGGTGGTGCTGACCCACCTCCACGCCGACCACATGGGCGGCCTCAACGACGCCGGCGGCCAGCCCATCTTCCCCAAGGCCCGCATCCTGGCGGCCCAGGAAGACAATGATTTCTGGCTCTCGGAAAAGGTGGCCGCCGCCGCGCCGGAAGGCATGCAGCCCTTCTTCAAGCTGTCCCGGGACAGCGCCGCCCCCTACCTGGCCAAGGGCCAGTGGGCCACCTTCGCCGCCGGCAGCGAGCTGGTGCCGGGCATCCAGGCGGTCAAGGCCAACGGCCACACCCCCGGCCACACTGCCTTCGCCGTGGAGTCCAAAGGCCAGAAGCTGCTCATCTGGGGCGATCTGGTCCATGCCCACGCCGTGCAGTTCGCCAAACCCGGCGTCTCCATCGAGTTCGACGTGGACCAGAAGCAGGCCATCGCCACGCGCAAGGCCATCATGAAGGAAGCCGCCGCCAGCAAGGTCCTGGTGGGCGGCATGCACCTGCCCTTCCCCGGCCTCGGCCACGTCCGCGCCGAAGGCAAGGGCAGCTACGCCTGGGTGCCGGTGGAGTTTGCGCCCCTGCCGGCCCGTCCCTAACTTCCGGCCCGCCCCCACGACAACGGGAATGGAGCGATCCATTCCCGTTTTTCATGGCACCTACCCTGAAAGCGGCACCAGTCCTTTATCTTCAGCATGCCATCGCCAGGATCGGCCAGGGGCGCGGCTTGCAGCCGAGGTGCCGGGCGCAGTGTGAAAGGGCTTCGGCATTTCCGGCATTGCAGCATAGAATCAGCACGGCCCGTAACGCCGGCAAAGGCGAAAAGGCCGCGTCTCCGTCCCCGGCCGGGGACGGCGCGACAACAAACCATAATCATCAAAGGAGAACGCAACATGCAGCAAACCCTTACCCGCATCGCCATCGTCACGGCCCGCCTGGCCGGCACCGCCGCCCTCATTCTCGGCATCCTGCTCTGGCTCGGCCAGGGCGGCGCCCTGCTCCACGCCCACATGGGCACCGGCGCCCTGCTGGTGCTGTCCCTATGGCTGCTGTCCCTGCTCGGTCTCAAGGCCGCCCCGGCCCTGGCCATCCTCGGCGCCACCTGGGGCGTCGTGGTGCTGGCCCTGGGCGTGTTCCAGACCGCCCTGCTGCCCGGCGACTACCATTGGCTGGTCCAGGCCGCCCACCTGCTGATCGGCATCAGCGCCATGGTGCAGACCGAGCGCCTCGCCGCCGCCATCGGCCGCGCCAACGCCGGCTGAGGACGAACGCCCCACACCCCAGGGCGGCCCGCGGGCCGCCCTTTTTGTTGCCCGGCGTTTTGCTCCGGCGCCGGCCCTAAGGCACGGCAACGGCTGACAGACACGCCCGCGCGGGGGGCCGTAACATGCGCAGCCACATTTCAGGAACATTCGGCCGGCGGCGGACTCAGTACCCATGTCCCTCCCCTTTTCCGGAGCCGTCATGACCACCGATTCCTTTTCCACCCTGCAGCCCCTGGCCACCGCCCAGGGGCCCATCGGCCTCTTCCACTCCCTGCCCGCCCTGGAGGCCGCCGGCATCGGCCCCGTCTCCCGCCTGCCGGTCTCCCTGCGCATCGTCCTCGAAGCCCTGCTGCGCCACTGCGACGGCCGCCGGGTGACGCCCCGGCACGTGCTCCAGCTGGCCAACTGGCAGCCCCGGGCGGAACGCACCGAGGAAATTCCCTTCGTCGTCGCCCGGGTGGTGCTGCAGGACTTCACCGGCGTGCCCCTGCTCTGCGACCTGGCCGCCATGCGCGACGCGGCGGCGGCCCAGGGCACGGACCCCAAGCGCATCGAGCCCCTGGTGCCGGTGGACCTGGTGGTGGACCACTCGGTACAGGTGGACGAGTACGGCACCCCCACGGCCCTGCGCCGCAACATGGAGCTGGAGTTCCAGCGCAACGCCGAGCGCTACCAGTTCATGAAATGGGGCATGCAGGCCTTCGACACCTTCAAGGTGGTGCCGCCGGGCATCGGCATCGTGCACCAGGTGAACCTGGAATACCTGTTCCGCGGCGTGCGCCGCCAGGGCGAACTGCTGTTCCCGGACACCCTGGTGGGCACCGACTCCCACACCACCATGATCAACGGCGTCGGCGTCGTCGGCTGGGGTGTCGGCGGTATCGAAGCGGAGGCGGCCATGCTCGGCCAGCCGGTGTATTTCCTCACTCCCGACGTGGTCGGCGTGGAACTGCGCGGCCGCCTCAACGAAGGTGTTACCGCCACCGACCTGGTGCTCACCGTCACCGAACTGCTGCGCCGGGAAAAGGTGGTGGGCAAGTTCGTCGAATTCTTCGGCCCCGGCAGCACCAGCCTGTCCCTCACCGACCGGGCCACCATCGCCAACATGGCGCCCGAGTACGGCGCCACCCTGGGCTTTTTCCCGGTGGACGAAAAAACCGTGGACTACCTGCGCCAGACCGGCCGCAACGAGGCCGAGGTGGAAGCCTTCGAGGCCTACTTCCGCGCCCAGGGCCTGTTCGGCGCCCCCCGGGCAGGCGACATCGACTACAGCACCCAGCTGAGCCTGGACCTGGCCACCATCGTGCCCTCCCTGGCCGGCCCCAAGCGGCCCCAGGACCGCATCGATCTGTCCGACATGGGCCGCAGTTTCGACACCCTGTTCAGCCAGCCCACCAGCGCCAACGGCTTCGGCAAGCCGGCCGAACAACTGCCGCAGCGCCAGCCCACGGCCCGGGCGGGCGTGGACCTGGGCCACGGCGACGTGCTCATCGCCGCCATCACTTCCTGCACCAACACCTCCAATCCGGCGGTGCTGATCGCCGCCGGCCTGCTGGCGAAAAAGGCGGTGGACAAAGGTCTCTCGGTGCAGCCCCACATCAAGACCTCCCTCGCCCCCGGTTCCCGGGTGGTCACCGACTATCTGGAAAAGGCCGGCCTGCTGGCGCCCCTGGCCCGACTGGGCTTCGCCCTGGCCGGCTACGGCTGCACCACCTGCATCGGCAATGCGGGGGACCTGGCGCCCGAATTCAACCAGGCCATCGCCGAGCGGGACCTGGTGGTGGCCGCCGTGCTCTCCGGCAACCGCAATTTCGAGGCCCGCATCCATCCCGCCATCCGCGCCAACTACCTGGCCTCGCCGCCCCTGGTGGTGGCCTTCGCCATCGCCGGCCGGGTCAATGTGGATCTCACCACCACGCCCCTGGGCACGGGCCGCGACGGCCAACCGGTGTACCTGCGGGAGATCTGGCCCAGTTCGGAGGAAATCGCCACCGTGCTGCCCTTCGCCCAGGACCCGGCCACCTACCGCCGCCTCTACGCCGACTTCACCCGGGACCATGACCTGTGGAACGCGGTGCCGGCGCCGGAGGGACAAATCTACGACTGGCCGCCCTCCACCTATATCGCCCGGCCGCCCTTCTTCGACGGCTTCACTGTCGAGCCGCCGCCCCTGGCGCCCATCAACGGCGCCCGGGCCCTGCTGGTGCTGGGAGACTCGGTCACCACCGACCACATTTCCCCCGCCGGTTCCTTCAAGGCGGCCACCCCGGCGGGCCAGTGGCTCACCGCCCAGGGCGTGAAGTCCCTGGACTTCAATTCCTACGGCTCCCGCCGCGGCCACCACGAGGTCATGGTGCGCGGCACCTTCGCCAACGTGCGGGTGAAGAACCTGATGCTGCCGCCCAAGGCAGACGGCAGCCCGGTGGAAGGCGGCTACACCCTGCTCGACGGGCAGCAGGTGACGGTGTTCGAGGCCGCCAGCGCCTACCAGCAGCGGGGCATCCCCACCCTGGTCTTCGCCGGCGAGGAATACGGCACCGGTTCCTCCCGGGACTGGGCCGCCAAGGGCACCCGGCTCCTCGGCGTGCGGGCCGTGGTGGCCCGCAGCTTCGAGCGCATCCACCGGGCCAACCTGGTGGGCATGGGGGTGCTGCCCCTGCAGTTCAAGGCCGGCACCAGCGCCGCCAGCCTGGGCCTGGACGGCAGCGAGCACTTCGACCTGCCCGGCGCCGACGGTCCCCTGCAAGCCCAGCAGGACCTGATGCTGCGCATCACCCGCAGCGACGGACGGGTGGAGCAAGTGCCCCTGCTGTGTCGCATCGATACCCCCATCGAGGTGGAATACTTCCGCCACGGCGGCATCCTGCCCTACGTGCTGCGCCAGTTGCTGAGCTAGGCGGCAAGCCGGATAACAAGGTCTCCGCCTATTTTTTAGGCGGAGGCCAAAAACCCTGGCGGGTGACGCACTTAGGTGATTTGCCCACTGCTTTTCCACAGGCTTGTTCCCCTAAAAGGTGGATAAAGGCGTTTTATCCACCGGCGGAACCCCGCGCCAATGCTCGATCTGCGGCCAATCCCCCGGTTTTGCCCCGATTGCCTTTTTTTTAGGCGAAGAGCAAAAACAGCGATGAATCAGGGGGCTGGCGCGCTTATCCCCGGCCTATCCACAGACTTGCTCCGGTGAATCGGGGATAAGATTTACCTCCCCGACTGCCAACTTTTGACAGCTTTCCACCCCGGCGAGGGACGTAAAATAACGGGTTACAACAACCCACAATAAAATCCCCGACCCATGGTTTTTGGCAAACTCATCGGCCGTCTCACCGGCCAGGACGACACCCCGCTCCAGCCCCTGCCCCTTTCCGCCCTGGTGACGACGCCCGTCGTCGATCCGGCCGTGGCGGCCCAGCAACGGCAACGCGCCGCCGCCGAAGCCATGTTGCGGCGTGAAGAAATCATCGACAGCCGCAACCGTCTCTGCGGCTACCGCTTTTCCACCGCCGGCAGCGCCGCCGGACAAACGTCACCCCAGGCCGACGCGCCGGCGGAAAGCGCTTTCCTCGCCGCCCTGGCAGGGATCGACCTGCCCGCCTTCGCCACCCGCCGCCTGGCCCTGGTGCCGATCTCCCGCGCCGCCCTGGCCGCTGGCGGCCATCTGCCCCTGCGGGCCGCCCGCAGCACCTTGCTGCTGGATGTGGAAGGTTCCGACGTGGAGGCCTGGCTGCCCCTGTTGCAGCAGGCCAGGGCGGATGGCTGCCGCCTCGCCCTGCGCGGCCTCACCCTGCTGCCGGAACACGCGCCCCTGCTGGCCCTGGCGGACCTGGCCCTGCTCCGCCTGGACGACTACGACCTCACCGATTTCCAGCGCCTGGCCCGGGGCCTGAAGGCAGCCGCACCCCAGCTGGAGCTGGCCGCCGACGGCGTGCCCGGTTGGCCGGAACGCCGCATGTGCGCGGCCTGGGGCTTCGACTACTGCCTCGGCCCGTTCACCGTGCTGGCCGATTGCGAGGAACCCGAAGGCAAGCTGGACAACTCCCGGGTCGTGCTCATGGAAATGCTCAACCTGATCCGGGCCGAGGCCGACCTGGCGGACCTGGGCGCCGTGGCCAAGAAGGACCCGGGCATCGCCCTCAAGGTGCTGGCCCTGGCCAACTCCCCGGCAGCCGGCCTGTCGGCGCCGGTGGCCAGCCTGGAACAGGCCATCATGGTCCTGGGCCGGCAGCGCCTGTACCGCTGGCTCACCGTCGCCATGTTCCGCGTCGGCACGCCCCGGGACCGGGACGAGGCCCTGCTGGAAGTGGCCATGACCCGGGCCCGCTTCCTCGAAACCGTGGCCGACGGCGTGCTGGCCAAGAAGGATTGCGACGAGCTGTTCCTGGTGGGCCTGCTCTCCCTCTTCGACGTGCTGCTGGCCATGCCCCTGACCAAGGTGCTGCAGCTGATCAATCTGGCGGACGAGGTGACGGACGTCCTGTTGCGCAGCGAGGGGCCCTACGCCCGCTTCCTGCAGCTGGCCCTGGCCGTGGAGCACGGCCGCAGCGCCCAGGCGGCGGACATCGCCGGCGAACTGGGCATCGATCCGGCGAGCCTCGGCAACACCAGCCAGCTGGCCCTGGCCTGGGCCGAAGAAGCCCTGGGCATCAGCGCCCCCGACCTCTAGCCTCGGTCGATTGGTCAACTGCCAATCCGGCAGGCCGCAAGACAAAGGGCCGGCAACGCAAGTTGCCGGCCCTTTGTCTTGCTTCAGTGCTTCTTCGCCACGCGGGACTTGGCCTACGAAGTCACTAGCAACCAAAGCAGTACCAAACCAAAAGGATCGGCCCTAACTGAGCCTAACCTCCGGTCTTTTCTATATAGCTCTTTAGTTCCTTCCTCTCACGCAACTAGCCGATCAGACTATCGCCTGCTCATTGATTTCTATTTGGATTCTGCAGGTCAACTGCATAGTCAAATACCAAAGGCATCGTTTAATCTAATGGTTTCATGTAGAGGGGAAGATAGATGGAATATCGTTTTGTCGTGAATACGGCTAACGGGGTCCAAAATTTTCTAAAGATTGAGAGCCGCAGTAGTGGCGACGTAATCGTTTCTCCGCGATTGTCTTCTGAGGCCCTCGATTTGAATGGTGATCTAAAAACATCCCAGACTCCCGATCTCCAAAAAATCAGGGGAATGGCCATCACGATTCATCCCAATTTGAAATCAAAAATCGGCTCAATCAGTGTCAATTACAAAACACTGAGAGATGGGAAAGAAGAATCCCGAGAGGTTCAAAGTGCTCTAGATGTAAAACATGGGTTGAGGCTTTTTCCGATACTGCTAGACGTTGGTGAAAACGTTGGAAGTCCGAGACTAACTATTGATCCTAAGAAGCCAAAATATGGGAAAACGTTTTTTATCGATTTATGGCCTGGGCAGGTATTCGACTGGTCAATTCAATCGCTAGGGTATTGTCTTTTTGTCGCCAACCCAGAAGTTTCGGTGGTTTTCCCACAGTCGTTTCCGAGAGAGGTGCGTTGCTTCAAGTTTCCCCATCTGCAACTCATCTTTATGTATTGGGCCCTTGATGTTCCAACTAAAGGAGCAGGGACGAGGATCCAGTTATTTTCTCCGCCCGATCTAGCTCTGCCAGGTCTTGAGTTAAGCGAGGTTGTCGAACTGACAACCATGGCTATCAATGAACACTTGTCTATACATGCTAGTCTCCCAGACTTCTTGTTCGGGCAGCTTCCAGAAAATATTTTGCCGCAACCAGGAATGCTGGTTGTAAATAACAAATGGCATTTCAAAGAGTTCTCTTTCTCCGTGCAGACCATTCGTGATGAAAGCGTGTTACGACTCAATGTGCGTAACGTAGATGGAAATGTCGCCGTAATCGACTTTCGAGGTAATGACATCCTTGAATTTCAACGGCTGCTGAATGAGGCGATAGCAAGAACACCCGGGTTGGCGGCATGGAGAATCGGATAACTCTCGCTGGTGCCATACAGGTCTGTCGTTCGTAACGTTAGCTTTTCATAGCTATGCATTAAAGGAACGGGTAATTGAATCGCTCTAGGGTCGCTTAGGCCTCCTCGGCCACCAGCTGGATGGTCTCGCCGCCGAACTGCACCTTCTGCCCGGGGCGCAGCTTGGCCCGCTTGCGCGTTTCCACCTTGCCGTCCACCTTCACCTGGCCCTCGTCCACCATGATGTGGGCCTCGCCGCCGGAAGACACCAGGCTGGCCGCCTTGAGCAGTTGATCAAGCTGGATGTATTCGCCGCGCACGGGAAAAACGATGGCCATGAAAAATCCTTCAGAAAATAACGGCCGCTAAAGCCAAGGGCCGCATTGTCCCAGACTCAACCGGCAGCCACCACCGGCCCGGGCGAAATATTTTTGGTAAGCCCACCAAATTTTGGTAGAGTTACCAAACAGTATTCACCCACGGCATCCACCGACCATGAGCGTCAAGCAACGGCTCCTCGCCGCCGGCGTCACCCTGCTCCACGAACAGGGCCTGGCGGCCCTCACCCAGCCCCGCATCGCCAAGGCGGCCGGGGTCAGCCAGAGCCATCTCACCTATTACTTCCCCACCCGCAACGAACTGCTGCTGGCCATCGCCGAACAGTCGGTGAATGACGCCCTGACACGCCAGCTGGGCAGCCCGGAGGCCGACCCGGCCCAGGCCCTGTCCACCGCCATGCGCTTCCTGCCTCGGGTGCGCATGCTGCTGGGCCTGGTGGCCGCCGCCGATCAGGAACCGTCCCTGCGGGAAGCGGTGAGCCGCCTGGTGGAGCACGTGCGCCAATCCATCGCCCAATTGCTGAGCCACCTGGGCTACGCGCCGGAGGCGCCCCAGGTGCTGGTCTTCCACGCCGCCATCGTCGGCCTGGCGGTGATGAACCTGGGCCGCCAGAGCCCCCAATCCGAAGCGGAGCTGGCCGTGGGCCTGCGCCAGCTTCTGGCCCTCCTGCCCCATCCCACCGCCCCGGGGAGTCCCGCACCATGAAAAGCGCCACCCTGCCCCTGCTGCTCGCCGCCGCCCTGCCCCTGCTGGCTGCCTGCGGCCGCGATGCCGCCCCCGCCTACCCGGGTTACGTGGAAGGCGAATACCTCTACCTGGCGGCACCCCAGGCCGGCTACCTGAAGTCCCTGGAGACGCCCCGGGGCAGCCGGGTGAGCCAGGGCCAGGCCCTTTTTGCCGTGGCGGCGGACCCGGATGCCCAGGCCCTGGCCGAGGCCGAGGCCCGCATCGCCGCCGCCCGGGAAAAGGCGGAAAACCTCAAGGAACCGCGCCGGGCGCCGGAGATCGCCGGGCTGGAAGCCAATCTGCGGGCGGCCGAAGCGGGCCGCCGCCTGGCCCGCACCCGCCTCGACCAGCAGCAGGCCCTGGCGCGGCAGAACTTCGTCGCCCAGGCCAAGCTGGACGAAGCCCAGAGCGCCTTCGACCAGGCCGTGGCCCAGGAGGAGGCGGCCCGCCAGCAGCTGGCCACCTACCGCAGCACCCTGGGCCGCCAGGCCGAGGTCAAAGGCGCCGAGGCCGACCTGCAGGCCGCCGCCGCCCTGGCGGCCCAGAAGCGCTGGGTGGTGGAGCGGAAGGCCGTCAGCGCGCCTGCCGCCGGCGAGGTGACGGAGACCTACTACCGTCCCGGCGAATGGGTGCCCGCCGGCGCCGCCGTGGCCAGCCTGCTGCCGGATAACCGCCGCAAGCTGCGCTTCTACGTGCCGGAAACGGCCCTGGCCGGGCTCAAGCCGGGACAGGCGGTGGAAGCGGCCTGCGACGGCTGCACCCAGCCCATCCGCGCCAGCATCGACTTCATCGCGCCCCAGGCCGAATACACGCCGCCGGTGATCTACAGCCGGGGCAGCCGGGAAAAGCTGGTGTTCCGCATCGAGGCGGCGCCGGCCCCGGAGCAGGCCGCCAGCCTGCGTCCCGGCCTGCCGGTGGATGTGCGCCTGCTGGAGCGCTGAGATGGAAGCCGGGATGAACGCCCCCCCGCTGGTCATCGACGTCACCGGCATCAACAAGCACTTCGGCGACAAGCACGTGGTGAAGGACCTGGCGCTGCAGGTGCGGCAGGGGGAAATCTTCGGCTTCCTCGGCCCCAACGGCAGCGGCAAGACCACCTCCATCCGCATGCTGTGCGGCCTGCTGACGCCGGACAGCGGCCAGGGCACCTGCCTGGGTCTGGACGTGTTACGGGAGAGCGCCGCCATCAAGCGCCAGGTGGGCTACATGACCCAGAGGTTCTCCCTGTGGGACGACCTCACCATCGGCGAGAACCTGGATTTCGTCGCCCGCATGTTCGGCATGGAGCGGCGCCGGGAGGCGGTGGACCGGGCCCTGGAGGAACTGGGCCTGGGCGGCCGTCGCAGCCAGCTGGCCGGCACCCTTTCCGGTGGCTGGAAGCAGCGTCTGGCCCTGGCCTCCTGCCTGCTGCACCGGCCCCGGCTCTTGCTCCTGGACGAGCCCACCGCCGGGGTGGACCCCAAGGCCCGGCGCGACTTCTGGGAGGAAATCCACCGCCTCTCCGCCGCCGGCATCACGGTGCTCGTATCCACCCATTACATGGACGAGGCCGAGCGCTGCCACCGTCTCGCCTACATCGCCTACGGCACCCTGCTGGCCTCGGGCACGGCGGAGCAGGTGGTGGCAGCCCAGGGCCTGCACACCCGGGAAATCAGCGGCGCCAGCCTGCACGGCCTGGGGGAGGCACTGCGCGGCCTGCCCGGGGTGGATCTGGTGGCCAGTTTCGGCAACGTGCTCCACGTCAGCGGCCGCGACGAGGCCAGGCTGCAAGCCAGTCTGGAAGCCTTCCTCCAGGGCAAGCCCCTGGAGATGGCCGTCGTTCCTGCCTCTCTGGAGGATGCCTTCATCCACCTCATGCAGGGCAGTCCGGATCCGTTCCAGGGGTGATGCCATGAATCAACTCTCCCACTCGTTTTCCCTCTCCCGCTGGTTCGGCATCCTGCTCAAGGAGTTCATCCAGCTGAAGCGGGACCGGCTCACCTTCGGCATGATCGTCGGCATTCCCATCATCCAGCTGCTGCTGTTCGGCTTCGCCATCAACTCCGACCCCAAGCACCTGCCCACCGCCATCGTCATGGCCGACCCGGGCCCTTTCGCCCGCTCCTATGTGGCGGCGATGCAGAACAGCGACTATTTCAAGATCGTCGGCAGCGTGGACGAAAAAGAGGCCAACGCCCTGCTGGACCGCAGCCAGGTGCAGTTCGTCGTCACCTTCCCACCCGGCTTCCACCGGGACCTGGTGCGGGGCAAGGCGCCGACCCTGCTGGTGGAGGCGGACGCCACCGACCCCATGGCCGCCGGCGGCGCCATTTCGGTACTCAACAAACTGGGACTGGAAGTTTTCGCCCCCGACCTGCCGGGGCTGGAAAAGACCGCGACGCCGCCCCTGGACCTGCGGGTGCACCGCCGCTACAACCCGGAAGGGCTCACCTCCTACAACGTGGTGCCGGGCCTCCTGGGGGTGATCCTGACCATGACCATGGTGCTGATGACCGGCCTGGCCATGACCCGGGAACGGGAACGGGGCACCTTCGAGAACCTGCTGGCGACGCCGGCCACCCCGGTGGAGGTGATGACCGGCAAGATCGTGCCCTACATCCTCATCGGCCTGATCCAGGTGACCCTGATCCTGCTCGCCGCCCGCTTCATTTTCGACGTGCCCATGCACGGCAACCTGCTGCTGCTCTACGCCGTGGTGCTGCTCTTCATCTGCGCCAACCTGACCCTGGGCATCACCTTCAGTTCCATCGCCCGCAACCAGCTGCAGGCCATGCAGATGACTTTCTTTTTCTTCCTGCCCTCCATGCTGCTCTCGGGCTTCATGTTCCCCTTCCGCGGCATGCCGGAGTGGGCCCAGGTGGTGGGCAATGTCCTGCCCCTCACCCATTTCCTGGTGCTGGTGCGGGGCATCCTGCTCAAGGGCAACGGCATCGACATGGTGTGGAGCAGCGTCTGGCCGATCCTGGCCTTCATCGCCGTGGTGCTGGGTATCGGCCTGCGCACCTTCCGCCGCACCCTGGACTGAAAACCTAGCCCCGGGCGGCGATGACGTCGCCCAGTTCCTCCAGCAGTTCCGGGTACAGCTCTTCCAGTTCGCCGTCGTCGAAACCCAGGTAGGCAAAAGCCTGCTCGCCCCACAGCTGCCACTCGGACTCCTCCGCCACGCCCAGGTAGCGGGCGGCCAGGTGCTCGGCCAGCAGGGACAGGGCGATCAGGGTGCGCACCTCGGCCGGCTCCCGCTCGTCCTCCAGCAGGGTCAGATCGTGGTGGCCGCGGATGGCGCGGACGATCTTCTCCGGCAGCTGCCAATTGTGGGCCAGCATGGCGCCCACCATGACGTGGCTGGTGGCATGGCGCTCGAACTCCACCTCGGGCACCGGCAGGCTGGAATGGTTGGCGGCCATGAGGGTTTCCTTGTAGTCGGGGAAACGCTGCATGAGGATGGGAATGCCGCAGTCGTGGAAAAGGCCGAAGGTGTAGGCATCCTCCACCGAGGTGCCGGGCAGGCGCCGGGCCAGGCAGCCGCAGATGGCGGCGTGCAGGTTGGAGCGTTCCCAGAAGCGCTCCATGCTGACCCCGCCGCCCTTACCCAGACTGCGCTGCAGCTCCAGGCCGGTCACCACCTTGAGGATGTTCTTCAGGCCCAGCACGGCCACCGCCTGCTGCACCGACTGCACCTTGGAGCGCAGGGCGAAGAAGGGGGAATTGGCGGTCTTCATCATGGACGCCGCCAGGCTGACGTCGCCGCTGATGAGACGGTTGATGCGCTGGAAATCCACGTCGTCCTGGCGCGCCTCTTCCATCAGGGAGAGGACCACGCTGGGGCACGGCGGAATGGTGACGGTACTGAGGATGCCGTTGACGGTCTCCAGCTCGATGCTGGCTGCCATGGCAAGGGGAGCGGACGCCCCCGGGGAAAGCTCCGGAACTTCAGCAAACATGACCAACCTCCCAAACTCAATGGTTAGAGGGAATACACGTGGCTTGCGCCGAAGTCTCCTCGCAACCGGCCCGGGATGGCACGTTGCTTATGGCAGTCCCGCCGTCATGGAGCGCCCTTGCCGACGCCCGGTAGACCGGTGACTTTGCGCCCCCGCCTTTCGTACGGGTTTGCCTTTATCAATGGCGCCAACATTAGCACCGGGGCCGGCGGGGGGGCAATCGGGAGCGGCCCGCCAGCGCCGCGGCAAAGGTCTCAGGCAGGGTCCGCCAGGGGCGGCAAACCGTGCTTCTGCCGGGCCCGGGCGCAGGCCTCGTCGGTGATACCCAGTTCTGCCAGGGGATTGAATTCGCGGCAGGGCGAGGGCCGCTGGGCGTAACGGCTGCAGGAGACGGCCACCCCCACCTCGCCGCTCAGGGCGACGCAGCGGGGCGGGCTGGCATCGGTGCCGGTCATGCGCACCAGATGGGGCGTCACGGGCACCGTCAGGGCCAGGGGAATGCCGCCCTCCCAGGCGAAATTCCCGCCCTCCAGCTCGGCCGGATGGAAATCGACGCGGTAGGCGGCGCAGCAGGCGCCGCAGGACTGACAGACCATGACATGACTCGGATCAGAAGGACCGCAACCGGGCCCGGGGAACGCGCCGCAAGGGCTTGCGGGCGCCCATCATACCCAAGCCCGGGCCGCTTGAAAGCAGGAGCATTGGGGCAAAAAACACCGCCGGCAGCGACCGTCCTCTCCCCCTAGGAATCACCCTAGGTAGTTTTTTTTGAAAAAAACATTTAATTTCATGGCTATGCTGCCGATATCTTGAGAAACAGCTTGAAGCATGGGGTCAATTGGGAAACAATCCGCCCCCCAAAGTCTTCTCAGCCAAGCCGAAATTCGTGCCCAGCCAGGAAGCCGCACCCTGCTGAACCGCCAAGCCATCCGGGCCGCGGTTAACTGACTGATAAAACTTTTACGACCGTTCGCGACCGATGCTGCCGACCCCCACCGTCCGGATCGAAGTCCCCAAACCCCTGTGGCACCGCGTGCTGCAGAAGCTGGCCATGGCCGGCGGCGTACTGCTGGCCTTGGCCCTGGCCTTCCGCGCCGGTCAGCATTTCCCCCTGCCTCCGGCAGCGGAGCCGGTCCCGGTGGCCATGGCCGTGCCGGCACCGCCGGAGCCCGCCGTGGCGGCAGCTCCCGCACCCCTGCCCCCGGCAGCGCCGGATGCCTCCCCGGCCGAGCAGGACGGACTGGAACTGAAGGCCTTTAGCGTGGCCCAGGACCCGGCACTGCCGGGCCAGCTGCGTTACCGCCTGACCCTGGCCAATAGCGGCCGCAAATTCAACGGCACCCTGCAATTCGCAGTGGCCGGAGAACAAGAGGGCAAACCGGCGACCTGGCGCTATCCCGCCGCCGGCGATGCCCCGGACCCGAAGTTGAAAGTGGAAGTCAGCCGTTTCCTCAGAACTGCAGGTGTCATCCCCCTACCGGACGGCTTCACGCCGCGCAACGTCACGGTAGATCTTCTCGAACCCAGCGGGGTTCGCTTGAGCCAACAGACAAGGATGGGACGTACATCATGAAAAATTCCAAACCCCTGCGCTTCGGCGCCAACGGTCTGCCCGACGTCGCCATGAAGGGCGTCATCCCCACCGGTACCACGGTCCACGGCGAAGTCGATTTCTGCGGCGGCCTGTGGGTGGACGGCAACGTGCGCGGCGACCTGCGCGGCAAGGAAGGCGAGACCCCGGTCATCGTGGTTAACCAGCAGGCCTTCGTCAAAGGCCACCTGCTGGCCGACCACGTGGTGGTCTATGGCACCGTCAGCGGCAATATCGAGGCCCGGGAAACCCTCTTCCTCGGCCCCTCCGCCAAGGTCAAGGGCGGCCACGTGCGCTACGGCGAGCTGACCATCAGCGAAGGCGCCACCCTCACCGGCCACCTGGTGTGCAACAAGGTGGCCGAGGTCCAGGTCGAGCAGGACGAAGCGGCTCCCCGCCGCGTCACCAAGGTGCGCTCCACGGGCTGAGCGCCCATGGCCGACGCCGGACCTCGGCCTCAGGCCACCGGCGCGGGCAGGATGCCGGCGGCAGCCAGGCCGGCCTCCACCGCGGCGCAGTCCCGGGCGGGGCGGATGCGCTGATACAAGGCTTCGGCCTCGGGCCAGGTCCGCCGCAGCAATCCCAGCCACAGCTTGATACGCCCCGGGCAATGCCGGGGTTCCAGTTTGGCGGTGACCCGCCGCCAGAAGTCGGCCAGGGCCGGCTCCACCACCGCCCAGGCCTCGGCCCCGGCAATCGCCTCCCCCTTGATGCGCCGCGCCAGCAGCGGATCGGCCACCGCGCCGCGGCCGAGCATGACATCGGCACAGCCCGAAACCTCCCGGATTCCCTTCCAGTCGGCCACGTTCCACACCTCGCCGTTGGCCACCACCGGCACCGCCACCGCTTCGGCGATGCGGGCGATCCAGTGCCAATGGGCCGGCGGCGTATAGCCCTCCTCCTTGGTCCGGGCATGCACCACCAGTTCGGCGGCGCCGCCCGTGGCCAGGGCCCGGGCGCAGTCCAGGGTGCGGGCCGTATCCTTCACCCCCAGACGCATCTTCGCCGTCAGCGGCACTTCCGGCGGCATGGCCCGGCGCACCGTGGCGACGATGGTATGCAGCAGTTCCGGATCGTTGAGCAGGATGGCGCCGCCGCCGTGGCGATTGACCATGGGTGCCGGACAGCCGAAGTTGAGGTCCACCGCCAGGGGGCCGAACTCTGCCGCCCGGGCGGCGTTCTCGGCCAGGCAGACAGGATCGGAACCGAGCAACTGGATCGCCACCGGCGTGCCGGCGCCGGTGCGGCCGGCGTTGTCCAGTTCCGGCGCCATGCGGCGGAAGGCGCGGGCGGGCAGGAGGGCATCGGTGACGCGGATGAATTCGGTGACGCACCAGTCGTAACCGCCGATGGCCGTCAGCGCCTCCCGCATCACGTCGTCTGCCAGGCCCTGCATGGGGGCCAGCGCCAGTCTTGCCATGTCGCTGATTTACCGGAAAAAAGAGGGCGTATTCTACCCAAGGCGCAGCCGCCCGGCGCAGGAAATGTCCGGAATCTCCGCGGCGCCACGCGCCAGGGACACGCCAATGGATTATCCTTGCGCGGTTTGCCCCCGTTTTTACGAGATCACCATGGCCGTCATCGAAGTCCAGCATCCCCTGGTCCAGCACAAAATCGGTCTCATGCGCGCCGCCGACATGAGCACCAAGAAATTCCGCGAACTCACCGCCGAACTGGCCCGCCTCCTCACCTACGAAACCTGTCGCGACTTCGAAGTGGAAAGCGTCACCATCGACGGCTGGGCCGGACCGGTGGAAGTGCAGCGCCTGAAGGGCAAGAAGGTCACCGTGGTGCCCATCCTGCGGGCCGGCCTGGGCATGCTGGACGGGGTCCTGGACCTCATTCCCAGCGCCAAGGTGAGCGTGGTGGGCATCGCCCGCAATGAGGAAACCCTCATGCCGGAACCTTATTTCGAGCGCTTCGTCGGCTCCCTGGACGAGCGTCTGGCCCTCATCATCGACCCCATGCTGGCCACCGGCGGCTCCCTCATCGCCACCATCGACATGTTGAAGCGCAAGGGCTGCGCCCACGTCCGCGCCATCTGCCTGGTGGCGGCGCCGGAAGGCATCGCCAAGCTGCAGGCCGCCCACCCCGACGTGGACGTCTATGTGGCGGCCATCGACAGCCACCTCAACGAGCACGGTTACATCATCCCGGGCCTGGGAGATGCGGGCGACAAGATTTTCGGTACCAAGTAAGGCGGCGACCATGACCCAGAAACCCGATCCGACCTGGCGTACCGCCCTTTCCGGCGCCCAGATTCTCTTCGTCGCCTTCGGCGCCACCGTGCTGGTGCCCCTGCTCACCGGCCTCAACCCCAGCCTGGCCCTGCTCGGCGCCGGCGTCGGCACCCTCATCTTCCAGATCTGCACCAAGCGCCAGGTGCCCATCTACCTGGGTTCCTCCTTCGCCTTCATCGCCCCGGTGATCTATTCGGTGCAGACCTGGGGCATGCCCGCCACCCTGGGCGCCCTGGCCTCCGCCTCCTTCTTCTACTACGTCGCCGCCGCCCTGGTGAAGTGGCGCGGCGTCGGCCTCATCCACCGCCTGCTGCCGCCGGTGGTGATCGGTCCCGTGGTCATGGTGATCGGCCTGGGCCTGGCCCAGGTGGCGGTGAACATGGCTACCGGCAAGGCCGGCGAGCAGCAGGTGGTGCCCTACGACACGGCCCTGGCGGTAGCCGCCATCGCCCTGGTGGCCACCATGCTCACCGCCATCCGCGCCAGGGGCCTGCTCAAGCTGGTGCCCATCCTGGTGGGCGTGGCCGTGGGCTATGTGGCCGCCTTCTTCTTCGGCATCGTCGATTTCACCAAGGTACATGAGGCCGCCTGGCTGGCCGTGCCCCAGTTCGGCAGCCCCGAGTTCAACCTGGCCGCCATCCTCTTCATGATTCCCGTGGCCATCGCCCCCATCGTCGAGCACGTCGGCGGCATCCTGGCGGTGGGCTCGGTGGTGGGCAAGGACTACACCCAATCCCCCGGCCTGCATCGCACCCTGCTGGGGGACGGCCTGGCGGTCAATGTGGTGGGCCTCTTCGGCGGCCCTCCGGTGACCACCTACGGCGAGGTCACGGGCGCCGTCATGCTGACCCGCAACTACAACCCGGTGATCATGACCTGGGCCGCCGGCTTTGCCATCCTCATGGCCTTCGTCGGCAAGTTCGGCGCCCTGCTGCAGACCATTCCCATGCCGGTCATGGGCGGCATCATGGTGCTGCTGTTCGGCTCCATCGCCGGCATCGGCCTGAAGACCCTGATGGATGCCCGCACCGACCTGATGAATCCGCGCAACCTGTGCATCGTCTCCGTCACCCTGGTCACCGGCATCGGCGGCCTGAGCGTCACCATCGGCAGTTTCAGCCTGCAGGGCATCAGCCTGTGCGGCGTGCTGGCGGTGCTGCTCAACCTGATCCTGCCCCAGGCGCCGGAAGGCACCGATCCGGCCATCTGATCCCTTACAACCGTCCTGCCATCCGCACAAGGAAAGCCATGGGTCATCCGTCAAAACCTGCCGTCCCGACCTCCTGCCGCCCCTTTCAGCCTCTGCGCCTCGTCCTCCTGGGGCTGGGCCTGGGTTGGGGCCTCGCCGCCCAGGCGGCGCCGCCGGCCCTGCCCGCCACCTACATCGGGGAAATGCCCTGCGCCAATTGTGTCGGCGTGGATTGGCAGCTGGACCTGGAGGCGGACCACAGCTTCCAGCTGAGCCAGGCCTACCGGGGCAAGGGCGTCACCGCCGCGGTGCGCCGCAACGGCCGCTGGAGCCTGGATGCCAAGGGCGACGTCCTGACCCTGGAAGCCCCCGGTAGCGACAGCACCCGCCTTTCCGTGCAAAACCCGGAACGCCTGCGTCTGCTTGACGGCGAGAGCCGCTCCATCGCCAGCCGTCACAACTACGAACTGGTGCGCTTGCCCCAGGCCCTGCCGGCCCGGGTCTCGGGCACCCTCACCGGCCTCTACAGCCGCCAGGGCAAGGAAGGCAGCATCCGCCTCTGCGCTCCGGGCTCGCCCCAGTTCCCCGTCGCCGCCGAAGCGGCCTACGGGGTCCTGGAGTCGGCGGCCGGCAAGCTCGGCCGGGAGGTGGGAGAAGCCCAGCTGGTGCGCTTCGCCGGCCACCTGGCAAGCCGTCGCGACGGCCAGGTCAAGGTGGTGGTGGACCGCTTCTACGGCGTCTGGCCCCAGGCCGGCTGCCCCGGCAGCGACGCCGTGGCAGCAGCCCGGCCGGCCGCCTCCCCGGCGACGGCCAAGGCAGGTGCCGGCGGCACCGCCAGCCCGGCGGCAGCATCGGCGCCCCTGCCCCTGGTCGGCACCACCTGGCGCCTGGTTCAGCTGGACGGCAAGCCCCTCAGCCGCCACCGGGGCAACCTGGCGCCCCACCTGCTGCTCCAGGCCGACGGCCGGGTCAGCGGCGCCGGCGGCTGCAACAGGATTCTCGGCAGCTACGAACTGAAGGGCCAGCGCATCGGCTTTTCCCAGATGGGCGGCACCCTGATGGCCTGCATGCACCACATGGACGAGGAGCAGGCCTTCCTCAACGCCCTGGGCTGGGCGCAAAGCTGGCAGATCAGCGACCGCCACCTGCTGCTGCGGGACGGCGACGGCAAGGCCATTGCCGTGTTCCAGGCCGGCAGCGTCGGCAAGTAAAAGCGGCAGGCAAAAGAAAAGGCGGCGGGGAGTCGAACTCCCCGCCGCCTTTTTTACGACCGCAGCCCGGCTGCGCTCAGGCCATGGCGACCGCGGCTCAGTAGGTGTAGAAGCCCTTGCCGGTCTTGCGGCCCAGGTAACCGGCTTCCACCATTTCCACCAGCAGGGGGGCGGGGCGGTACTTGGGGTCCTTGGTGCCTTCGAACAGCACCTGCATCACGGCCAGTTCCACATCCAGGCCGATCATGTCGCACAGGGCCAGGGGGCCGATGGGGTGGTTGCAGCCCAGCTTCATGGCGTCGTCGATGGCGGCCGCATCGGCCAGGCCTTCGCCCAGGGCGAAGATGGCTTCGTTGATCATGGGGCAGAGCAGGCGGTTCACCACGAAGCCCGGGCTGTTCTTCACTTCCACCGGAGTCTTGCCGACGGCCTTGGACAGGGTTTCCACGGCGGCGTAGGTGGCATCGGAGGTCTGCAGACCGCGGATCACTTCCACCAGGGCCATCATGGGCACCGGGTTGAAGAAGTGCATGCCGATGACCTGGGCGGGACGCTTGGTGGTGGCGGCCAGCTTGGTGATGGAGATGGAGGAGGTGTTGGAAGCGATGATGGCTTCCGGCTTGGCCAGCTCATCCAGCTGCTTGAAGATCTTGGTCTTCAGCTCGAAGTTCTCGGTGGCGGCCTCGATGATCAGGTCCACGCTCTTCAGGGCAGCCACGTCGATGGCGGTCTGGATCTTGGCCAGGGCGGCGGCCTTCTGCTCGGCCGTCATCTTTTCCTTCTTGATCAGGCGGTCCAGGCTGCCGGAGATGGTGGCCACGCCCTTCTGCACGGCGGCCTCGGAAATGTCGGTCAGGATGACGTCAAAGCCGGAGACGGCGAATGCCTGGGCGATGCCGTTGCCCATGGTGCCGGCGCCGACGATACCGATAGTCTTCAGTTCCATGTATTTCCCTCTGAATGCGTTGTGGGTAATTTCCATACTGTGACGTATGGCGAGCCGCTACTCTACCGCAGTGCACCGCAGCAATCCAGCCCTCGGCTAGAATCCGCCGATCCAGTGACAGGAAGCGGGCGATGACGGAACGGACGGGAGCAGTGGTGATCGGCGCCGGGGTGGTGGGCCTGGCCTGCGCCCGGGAACTGGCGCGGCGCGGCATCGACACGGTGATGGTGGAAAAGAACGCCGCTTTCGGCCAGGAGACCAGCGCCCGCAACAGCGAAGTCATCCACGCCGGCCTCTACTACCCGAGCGGCTCCCATAAGGCGGCCCTGTGCCTGCGGGGGCGGGAACTGCTCTACGCTTTCTGCCGCACCCACCAGGTGGCCCACCGGGCCTGCGGCAAGCTCATCGTCGCCACCTCGGCGGCCCAGGAAGCCGGCCTCGACGCCCTGCAGCGCCAGGGCGAGGCCAATGGTGTGACGGACCTGCGCCGTCTCGACGCCGCCCAGGCCCGGGTCCTGGAACCGGCCCTGCGCTGCAGCGCCGCCCTGCTCTCCCCCGCCACCGGCATCGTGGACAGCCACGGCTTCATGCTGGCCCTGCTGGGCGAAGCCGAAAGCGCCGGCGCCGTCCTGGCCCTGCGCAGCCCCTTTCGGGGAGCCCGGCGCCACGGCGGCCTCTGGCGGATCAGCATCGGCGGCGAAGCGCCCCTGGAACTGGACACGGCCATCCTAATCAACGCCGCCGGCCTGCACGCCACCCAGGTGGCGGCCGGCATCGAAGGGCTGGCCCCGACGGCCATCCCCCCGGCCCATTACGCCAAGGGCAACTACTACTCCCTGGCCGGCCGCGCCCCCTTTTCCCGCCTGGTCTATCCCCTGCCCGAGCCCGGCGGCCTGGGCGTGCACCTGACCCTGGACCTGGGCGGCCAGGCCCGCTTCGGCCCGGATGTGGAATGGCTGGCGACCCGGGACCCGCAAGCCCTGGACTACCGGGTCGATCCCCGCCGTGCCGATGCCTTCTACGCCGAAGTACGGCGCTACTGGCCGCAGCTGGCCGACAACGCCCTGCAGCCGGCCTACAGCGGCGTGCGCCCGAAAATCAGCGGCCCCGGTGCGACGGCGGCGGACTTCTGCCTGCAGGGGCCGGAGCAGCACGGGCTGGCCGGCCTGATCAACCTGTTCGGCATCGAATCCCCGGGCCTCACCGCCTCCCTGGCCATCGCCGAAGCCGTCGCCGCCCAACTGCCCGGGCTTCACTGAAACGCCGCCGAAACGTCACAAGACCGTCATTTTCGGCCGGCACACTTGCGTCCAACCATGCCGCAAGTACGAGCCATCTTCATCTCCGACATCCACCTGGGCACCCGGGCGTGCCAGGCGGACCGCCTCCTCGATTTCCTGCGCGAACACCCCTCCGAATACCTGTACATGGTGGGCGACATCATCGACTTCTGGTCCATGAGCCGCGGCGTGTACTGGACCACGGCCCAGAACACGGTGGTGCAGAAGGTACTGCGCCGGGCCCGCCACGGCGACAAGGTGGTGCTGATCCCCGGCAACCACGACGAGGCCCTGCGGGAACACGACGGCACCGACTTCGGCGGCATCCAGGTACGCAATGAGCACATCCACACCACCGCCGCCGGCCAGCGCTTCCTGCTCATCCACGGCGACGAGTTCGACCAGGTGACCCGCTACCACCGCTGGGTCGCCGTCCTCGGCGACATGGCCTACAACACCCTGGTGCGCATCAACACCAGCCTCTCCTGGGTCCGGCGCCGGCTTGGCATGAGCGGCTACTGGTCCCTCGCCGGTTACGCCAAGCGCAAGGTCAAGACCGCCATCAACTTCATCTTCGACTTCGAGGACTCGGTGATCCGGGCGGTGCGGGAGCGGGGCCTGGACGGCGTCATCTGCGGCCACATCCACTGGGCCGCCCTGCGCCCCATGGACGGCGTCACCTACATCAACTGCGGCGACTGGGTGGATTCCTGCACCGCCATCGTCGAACACCTGGACGGCAGCCTGGAGCTGGTGGAATGGGGCAATGCCCGTCCCGCCCAGGCCCGCCAGCCGCTGCTCGACGGCTTGGAGGGCAAGCCGGAAGGCGCGCCGATAGTCGATCTCCCGGACCTGCCCCTGCCCGTGCCCGGCCTCACCCGCTCCGGCGAATAGGCAGGCTGGGACGGCCGTCGCCGGCGCCCCTCCGGTAGAATGTCGCCCTCCGCCGCTCTGGACCTGCCCCGCCGCCATGCCCGCCACCGATTCCCCGTCCGTGCCCCAACGCTGGGTGCTGGACACCAACGTGGTCCTCGACCTCTACATGTTCGAGGAACCCTCGGTGCAGCCCCTGGCCCGGGAACTGGCCGCCGGCCGGGCCGTGGCCCTGGCCAACGGCGCCACCCTGGACGAACTGGCCCGGGTGCTGGCCTATCCCCAGTTCAAGGTGGAGCCGGCGCGGCAGGCCGCCATTTACGCCGCCTACGCCGCCCTGGCCCAGCGCCAGCCGGACGACGTGACAGCGCCGCCCCTGCCCAAGTGCCGGGACCGGGACGACCAGAAGTTCATCGAACTGGCGGTTACCGCCGGCGCCCACTGGCTGCTCTCCAAGGACAAGCTGGTGCTCAAGCTGGCCCGCCGCCGCAGCGCCCTGGGCCAGTTGCAGATACTCACCCCCCAGGCCGCCCTGGCGCGCCTGGCGGCCCCGCCGGAAGCCGCCTAGGGACTGGCCTGCCGCCCGCCGGCGAAAATTCTCCTGGCCGCCGTCGCAAATAGGCCTATGATTTAAGTGTTATCTCGCAGGAGTCATCCCATGGTTCAGGCAGTCAGCAGTCAAAGCAGCTCCCTCCAGACCCAGCAGTTGCAGCAGACCCAGCAAACGGCCGAGACCCGCCAGGTCGAGCGCAAGGAGCAGGAAAGCAAGGCCGAGGATCGCCGGGAGCCGGTGGAAGAATCCACCAAGGTCAGCCTGGGGCAGCAAGGCCCGTCCGGCAGCGTCGCTCCCAGCCGGTCGCCGACCCAGATGTACGCCTCCGTCGCCGGCATGATGTAAGGCTTTGCGCCGCCGCCAGCGCTGCCGCCCATGGGCGGCAGTGTTGTTTCTGCCTTTTGCAGTTGGCACCATCAACCTTGCGCCTGACGCGGCAGCACTTGCCCTGCCGCTTTTTCATTCCGCCCACTCCGCCTTTCCCCGCCTGCTCCCCATGTCCAAGCCCGCTCCCGTTCGCACCTGTCCCTGCGGCTCCGGCCAGCCCTACGCCCGCTGTTGCGGCGTCTATCACGGCGGCCAGCCGGCAGGGACGCCGGAAGCCCTGATGCGCTCCCGCTACAGCGCCTACGCCCTGGGCCTGAGCGATTACCTGGTGGCCACCTGGGCGGCGGAAACCTGCCCGCCGGACCTGGACGCCCACACCCCGCCCCAGCCCAAGTGGCTGGAGCTGACGGTGCATGAGGCCAGCCAGGAAGGGGACCAGGACGGCTGCTGGGGCCGGGTCCGCTTCACCGCCCGGGGCAAGGACAACGGCCGTGCCTTCCGCATGGGCGAAACGAGCCGCTTCCAGCGCCGGGACGGCCGCTGGTTCTACGTGGATGGGGAAGTGACGCTCTAGGGCGGAATAAAAAGGCCCGGGAAACTGCCCCGGGCCTGGTGCGATTTCGTTGCCGTGGGAGGCTGCCGCCTCAGTAGCAAACCACCAGCTTGCCGTTGGGGCTGCGACAGTAGGTGACGCCATCGGGACCGATGACGGAAGTGCCCTTGCCGTCCTTGTGGGGCTGGTAGTAGCGGTAGCTGGGGCTGCGCGGCGCCGTGCGGGCGCCGGGAACCGTGGGCAACGGCTGTACCCCGGTGGTGGGAATGCCGGGCGTGGCGTTGCCCTGCTCGATCACCGTGCCCATCGGCGGCGCCTTCTTGTAGGGGTAGAGGGTCTGGCCGTCCCCCAGTTCGATGGATTGCTCCTTGGGCATCTGGTAGATCTGGGTGCTGTTCTGGGCCTGGGCGGCCGTGGCCAGCAGCCCCAGGACCAGGGCGGTGCAGATGCGTGTGTTCATGGCGCGCCTCCGTCGAAATAGGCTTGCGGGATGGATGAAGTTCATGCCTTCAGTCTAGTGGGTGGCGCGGGCCATGGCCAGTTCCCGAATCACCGCCAGGGTGTCCAGGTCTGCCGCATGGTAGGCCGCCCGGATGTAATCCACGTAGGCGACGGCCTCCGGGTCGTCCCCCGGCTCGGCGAAGGAAGTCTCGTAGGTGAAGCGCAGGAAGAGGCGCCCCGCCTCCGGCTCCTCGATGCGGATGGTGAGGCTGCCGCCGGCATGCTGGGCCGTGCGCCGGGTCTCGAAGCAGACCCACTCGGCCTCCACATAGCTGGCCCGGTCCCGCACCTCGGCGGCGCCGAAGACCAGCAGGCGCTCCACCGCCCCCGCTTCCCGGGAGAGGATGCGGCACTCCACCATGCCGGGCAGGAAGGGCACCGAATCCTCCACCCGGGCCATGAGGCCGGCCCACAGGTGCTCCCGTTCCAGGGTGAAGGCCAAGGGATTGTCCGGATCGTTCACTTCCACCAGATGTTCGAAACGCATGCCTTAAGCCTCCACCCGGCGCCGGAAAATATAGGTGTCCGCGTCGGAAATCTCGGGGACGAAGGCGTAGCCGTCCACATTGAAACCCTGCAGCCCTTCCGGCTGGGTCAGGCCGTGGCTGGCGGCATAGCGCACCATGAGGCCCCGCGCCCGCTTGGCGTAGAAGCTGATGATCTTGTAGCGGCCGCCCTTCCAGTCCTCGAAGACGCAATTGACGACGCGGGCCTTGAGGGCCTTGGGCCTGACCGCCTTGAAGTATTCCTCGGAAGCCAGGTTCACCAGCACTGCCGGCCCCGACTGGGGCATGGCGGCATTGAGGGCCTGGGTGATGTCCTCGCCCCAGAAGGCATAGAGGTCCTTGCCCGCGATGTTGCTCAGCTTGGTGCCCATTTCCAGGCGGTAGGGCTGGATCAGGTCCAGGGGCCGCAGCAGGCCGTAGAGGCCGGAGAGAATGCGCAGGTGCTGTTGACACCAGGCCAGGCCAGCGGGCGGCAGGGAGGCGGCATCCAGGCCCTCATAGACGTCGCCGTTGAAGGCCAGCAGGGCCTGCTTGGCATTGGTCGGGGTGAAGGGCGGCGCCCATTCGGCGTAGCGGGTGACGTTGAGCACGGCCAGGGCGTCGGAGATGTCCATCAGCCGGGACAGCTCCGCCGGCGACAGTTCCCGCAGGCGCTGCACGAGGACGGCGGAACGCTCCAGGAAGTCGGGCTGGGTATATTCCGCCGTCACCGGCGGAGTGTCGAAATCCAGGCTCTTGGCCGGGGAGATGACGAAAATCATGGCAAAATCTTCTACCGGAAAGTCAAAAGGACGAATTAGAACATTATGACACGCTCCCTTTCCCCCCAGCCCCTGGAAACCCTGCTGCAGCGCCTCTGCGACCTGGCCGCCAACCCCGACGGCGACCTCCTGTCCCCCCTCATCGAACTGGTGGACGCCCTGCGTCCCGCCGACAGCGACGACACGGCGGCCGCCACCCAGGCCCTGCACGCCCTCTGCTACCTGCTGCAGACCCGCCCCGAGCTGCGGGACGGCCTGCGCCTGGCCCTGCTGCGCCTCTTCGCCGAGAAAAAACAGGTTTCCCTCTATGTGGATGCCGGCGTCTTTCCCAACACCGGCTTCTTTTCCGAGACCGCCCGCCGCCTCTCCCGCACCCTGCTGCCCGACGTGGTGGCGCCCGAATACCTGAAAGACGTGCTCGGCCTGCTGTTCCCCGAGCCGGACGACGAGGTGTGGGTGGACGGCATCGCCGACGCCGAATGGCTGGCCCTGTTCACCCTGCTCGACCTGGGCCGCAGCAGCGTTCGCGGCGCCCCCATGGCGCCGGCCCTGGCCCAGCTGCTGGAAGGCCTGCTGGTCATTTCCTACCGCATCAGCGCCATCGGCCTGGAACCGGAACTGCTGCGGGTGGAACCAAGCATCGAGAACTTCGAGTCCCCCTTCCTGGCCCAGAACGCCGAGATGCTGCGCTTCCTCAAGCAGTTCGAACAGTGGTGGCGGGAGCCGGAATTTGCGGCGGAGGACGACCGCCAGCTGCTGGTGCTGTTCGACCAGTGCCGCGGCATCGGCGACCGCATCCGCAACCGGGCCGCCCGGGAAGGCACCAGCCTCTCCCTCACCTTCCACCTGCAGCGGCTGCGCCAGCACCTGGAGCGGGCCGAGGCCCTCCTCGCCGTCCTGCGCCAGTTGCGCCAGGAACGCTGCCTGCAGGATGCCCTGCCGGCCCTGGTGACCCTGTTCAAGCAGCTGGTGCGGGCCGAGTGCCGCAAGAACGACCTGGGCACCTACTGGCGCCAGAACATGGAACTGCTGGCCCGCCGCGTCACCGAGAATGCGGGCCGCACCGGCGAGCACTACATCACCGAGAGCCGCAGCGAATACTTCGCCCTCCTGCGCTCGGCCCTGCTCGGCGGCTTCGTCATCGCCTTCATGGCCCTCATCAAGCTGGAACTGGCCAAGCTGCACCTGCCGCCCCTGACCGAAGCCCTGGCCTTCTGCCTCAACTACGGCCTGGGTTTCGTCCTCATCCACATCCTCCATGGCACCGTCGCCACCAAGCAGCCGGCCATGACCGCCAACGCCATCGCCGCCAGCATCGACGAAGCCACCGGCCCCGGCGGCAACGCCACACCGCGCAACCTGGACAACCTGGCCGGCCTGGTGGCCCGCACCTGCCGCAGCCAGATCGCCGCCATCATCGGCAACGTGGGCCTGGCCATTCCCATGGCCATGCTCATCGCCTTCGTCCTCGGCAGCATGGGCGGCACGCCCTTCATCGGACCGGAAAAGGCCCACCACCTGCTGGCCGACGTGCATCCCTGGCACAGCGGCGCCATCCTCTACGCCGGCGTGGCCGGGGTCTGCCTGTTCCTCGCCGGCCTCATCGCCGGCTATTACGACAACCTGGCCGCCTACAACCGCATCCCCCAGCGCCTGCTGCAGCTGGAATGGCCCCAGCGCCTGTTCGGCGAAGCCCGCATGCGACGGGTCGCCGCCTACGTGGAAAACAACCTGGGCGCCCTGGCCGGCAATTTCTTCTTCGGCTTCCTCCTCGGCGGCATGACCGCCATCGGCGTGCTCTTCGGCCTGCCGGTGGACATCCGCCACATCGCCTTCTCCTCCGCCTACCTGGGCTACGCCGCCGTCGCCCTGGACTTCGCCGCACCCTGGCAGGAACTGGCCCTGGCAGGCCTGGGAGTGGCCCTGGTGGGCACGGCCAATCTCGGCGTCAGCTTTGCCCTGGCGCTGTATGTGGCCCTCAAGGCGCGCCAGGTCTCCTTCGCCCAGGGGCGTCGCCTGATCGCCAGTCTGTTCGCCCGTTTCCGGCAGGCCCCCCGGGAATTCCTCATGCCGCCTCGTCCCCAGGACACAGAAGAATCCCGGGACCAGCCCGCGGGTTGATAGAATTACGGCTTCGCCCGCTTTGTTCCGGCACCTCGAGCAGTTCATCACCATGAAACGACCCCGCTTCGGCTCCCGCTCCCGCGTCTCCCGCGATGTTTCCCAACTCTCCTGGCTAGCCACCGGCCTCGCCGAATCCGGCGGCAAGCTGGAGGATGCCTTCTGGGAAGCGCGCCTGGCGGCCCTGGTGGAGCAGCTGCTGGCCGACGGCAACGAGGAGGAACTGACCGCAGCCCTGGACCGCCTCTACGAGGCCAACGCCCAGGCCCACGACGAGTTGGCGGACATGGTGGAATCCCGGGCCGAGTCGTGCCTCGTCAGCCACCAGGGCCAGGACTATGACGTGCTGCTGGTGGCGGCGCCGGTGCTGGCCTGGTCCCGCTTCGGCATTCCCACCGCCAACATCCCCGCCGGCACCCTGGCCGCCCTCAAGGCCCAGCTGTGCGGTCACGTCCTGGCGGCCGAGGCCCGCGTCGCCGTGGTGGACTTCCTCTTCAGCCCGGACCAACTGCCCCGCAGCTACAGCGACACCTACCGCCTCACCAACGAGCTGGGCCGCTGCGCCCTGGCCGGCCAGGACATGGCCCTGGACACCCGGGAAATGCCGGAAACCAACCGTTTCCTCTCCGACACCCGCTACCTTCTGGCCGCCATCGCCGTGCCCCGCCACAGCCCCCTCTTCTACTGGCACGAGGTGGAAGGCAACCGGGAAGTGGCACGCCAGCAGTGGCGCCAGCAGGGCGGCGCCGCCCTGGAGCCCCTGCTCACCGGCTGCGCCTACGAGGCCCTGCTGCCCGACGCCTACCATGCCGCCTGCCGCCAGGCGGACAAGGATTCCCGGCCCTATTCCCTGCGCGCCTCCGTCGCCTTCCTGCAGACCGTCATGGGCGTCGAGCCGGCCTCCCTGCGGGTGGCCATCGGCCCCTTCCACGACCAGCGCCTGGAGGAATACCGCCTCGGCTTCTCCCTCCAGTCCCAGGCGGACAAGGTCATCCACGGCGTCGTCTGGGCCCTCATCGGCACCGAGGACGAAAACAGCGAATCCGTGGCGGAAATGGAAACCGTGCTGCGGGAATGCGGCGTCACCGACATCGTGGTGCACGACCACCGTTTCCCCTTCGAATTCTGCGACGACTGCGGCGCCCCCCTCTATCCCAACGGCGAGGGCGAGTTGATGCACACGGAAATTCCGGAAGAACAGGCGGAACAGCCGCCGCGCCTGCTGCACTGAGCCCCCCGGCAAGACCTCCGGATAGCTGAACGGCTGCCCCCTTCCAAACGGGGGCAGAGGCGCTCCTCAGCCCGCTCCTCAGCCCGCTCCTCAGCCCGCTTCTCAACCCCGCTTCTCAACCCCGCTTCTCAACCCATTTCGCCAGCCGACGGCGCTCCTGGGACTTACCCCGCGACGCCCGGGCGGACGAACAGCTGCTCCGTCACCGTCTCGCCCCACTGCCGGCCCTGGCGCTCCTCCCCCAGCACGAAGCCCCTGGCCTCGTAGAGATGGCGGGCCGCCTCGAGGCCGGCAAAGGTCCACAGCCGGGTCTCGGCAAAGCCGTAGCCGTCGCAATGGGCCAGCGCCGCCTGCAGCAGACGCTGGCCGACACCGCCGCCGCGCACCGCCCCGTCGACGATGAACCAGCGTAGATGGGCGAGGCCGGGCCCCAGATCCTCGCCGTCGATGGCCACCGAGCCGACGATACGCTCCCCCTGCAAGGCGACCCACAGGCCGTTGCCCGGGCGCTGCAGCCGCCCGCAGAACTCCGCCAGGCCGGTCGCCACCTGGCTTTCGAAATACTGGCCGAAACCGGCGTGGCGGGCGTAGAAAAGCCCGTGCATCTCGGTCACCCGGCCGATCACCCCAACCCGATAGCCCGGACAGATCCGCACCGGGGAAATGACCGCTCCGGCGGCGCCGCTGCGCGCCTGGGCAAGGGCCCGGGCATAGGCTTCGAGCCCGGCGTGGACCAGTCCGCGGGCCTCCGGCGCCATGTGCTGCAGCGCCTCCTCCACCTGCCGCCGGCCATAGGCCTCCACCGCCGCCAGGGTGCGGCGGCCCCGGCCCGTCAAAGACAGATTCTTGATGCGGCCATCGTGATCGCTCACCGTCTCCGTCAGTTCGCCGGCATCCACCAGCTTGCGCAGCATGCGGCTGACGCTGGACTTGTCCAGGCCGAGACAGGCGGCAATGGCCGCGGCACTCATGCTGCCGTGCTTGCCCAGTTCGATGAGGGCATGCACGGCGGAGGCCGGGTAGTCGGTGGCAGCCAGGGTCGCCTGCATGAATCCCAGTTCCCGCACCATCTGGCGCGAGGCGGCGCGGATGCCATCCACCAGGGCCTGTTCCGGATCTGCCATGTCGCCTCCCGACGGGCTGAAATATGGTTGCACTATACAACCATTGCGACGCCAAGCCCATTGCTGCCGGAGAGGACGGCAATGGCCGGGCTGCCGCCGACCGACTGCAGCAGCCCCACCGAGCAAAGAAAAAAGGCAGCCGGATGGCTGCCTTTCCTTGTGCTGCACCACGACTAGCGGGAGGCCCGGGCCTTCTTCGCCGGCGGCACTTCCGGTGCCGGCTCGGCGGGCCGTTCCGGCGCCTTCTCCGGCAACTGCACGAAGACCTCGTCGCCCTTGATCATGCCCAGTTCGAAACGGGCCCGTTCCTCGATGGCGTCGTAACCCTGCTTCAAATCCCGCACTTCCGCATCGAGGCCGCCGTTGCGCACTTCCAGCTTGCGGTTGGCGTCCTTCTGCTGCTGCAGTTGCCGGTCCACGTCCCAGACTTTCAGCCAGCCGCCCTTGCCCAGCCACAGGGGATACTGGAGCAGGGTGATGAGGGCGATGAGTCCGATGGTGAGCCAGCGCATGGAATGGGGTGATTGGTGAGATCGGGCGATAGTCGGATGCGAAAAGGGCCGGGATTGGAACTTCCCGGCCCTGTCGGCCTTACTTCAGGTTATAGAAGGTTTCGCGGCCGGGGTAGGAGGCGGTATCGCCCAGGTCCTCTTCGATGCGCAGCAGCTGGTTGTACTTGGCGATGCGGTCGGAGCGGGACAGGGAGCCGGTCTTGATCTGGCCGGCGTTGAGGCCCACGGCGATGTCGGCGATGGTGCTGTCTTCGGTCTCACCGGAGCGGTGGGAGATGACGGCGGTGTAGCCGGCGCGCTTGGCCATTTCCACGGCGGCGAAGGTTTCGGACAGGGTACCGATCTGGTTGATCTTGATCAGGATGGAATTGGCGATGCCCTTGTCGATGCCTTCCTTGAGGATCTTGGTGTTGGTGACGAAGAGGTCGTCGCCGACGATCTGCACCTTCTGGCCCAGACGCTCGGTCAGCAGCTTCCAGCCGTCCCAGTCGCCTTCGGCCATGCCGTCCTCGATGGAAACGATGGGGAACTGGTCGGCCAGGTTGGCCAGGTAGTCCACGAACTGGGCGGAGGTCAGCTGCAGACCTTCACCGGCCAGGTGGTACTTGCCGTCCTTGTAGAACTCGGAAGCGGCGCAGTCCAGGGCGATCAGCACATCCTGGCCCGGGGTGTAGCCGGCGTTCTCGATGGCCTGCATGCACAGCTGGATGGCTTCGGCGTGGCTGCCCAGGTTGGGAGCGAAACCGCCTTCGTCGCCCACGGCGGTGGAGAAGCCCTTCTTGTCCAGCAGCTTCTTCAGGGCGTGGAAGATTTCGGCGCCGCAGCGCAGGGCTTCGCGGAAGGTGGAAGCGCCCACGGGCATGACCATGAATTCCTGGATGTCCAGGCTGTTGTTGGCGTGGGCACCGCCGTTGATGATGTTCATCATCGGCACCGGCATCTGCATCGGGCCCATGCCGCCGAAGTAGCGGTACAGGGGCAGGCCGGCTTCTTCAGCAGCAGCCTTGGCCACGGCCATGGAGACGGCCAGCATGGCGTTGGCGCCAAGGCGGGACTTGTTTTCGGTGCCGTCCAGGTCGATCAGGGTCTTGTCGATGAAGGCCTGTTCCTGGGCGTCCAGGCCGATGATGGCCTCGGAGATTTCGGTGTTCACGTTCTCGACGGCCTTGAGCACGCCCTTGCCCAGATAGCGGCCGGCTTCGCCGTCGCGCAGTTCGATGGCTTCCCGGGAACCGGTGGAGGCGCCGGACGGCACGGCGGCACGGCCCATGACGCCGGATTCCAGCAGCACATCGACTTCAACGGTGGGATTGCCGCGGGAATCCAGGATTTCGCGGGCGACGACATCAACGACAGAGCTCATGTTTCTCCCTTTGCTCTTAAAAGTTGCAAACTAAAAACTTCAAACACCCTGGACGACGAGCATGTTCATGTCCGCCGCCTCTTTTCTTGCTGCACGAGCCGCCCGGTATTCCGGGGAATCGTAGAATTTCTTGGCCTGCTCCACGCTCTCGAACTCCACCACCACCAGCCGCGGCGGCTTGCTCCAGCCCCCTTCCAGCACCTCGCTGGCGCCGCCCCGCACCAGGTAGCGGCCGCCGTACTGGGCGATGGCGGTCTGGGCCAGCTGCTTGTAGGTCTCGTAGGCCACCGGATCGGTGACGCTGGCTTCGGCGAGGAGGTAAGCGGCCATGGCGGAAATCTCAGAGCTTCACGTCGGAGAAGAGCAGCATGCCGATCTCGTCCCAGCGCCGCACGATGTCGGCGTGAACCTCGTTGTCGTAGTAGCGCTGCAGCGCCCCTTCCGTCTCGAACTCGGCATAGACGGCGTAATCCCAGGCCTGGGGGTCCAGGGTCACGTTGGGGCCGTGCTTCCAGGTGACGATGCCCGGCACCGCCTTGGGCAACTGGTCCAGCTCGCCCAGCAGGGCCACCACCCGGGGATCGTTGGTGGCGATGCCGGGCTTGGTCTTGAACAGGACGACGTGGGCGATCATCAGAGGCTCAGCTCTTCCAGGGGGCCGGACTTGACCAGACGGTCGATGCCCACCAGCACCCGGAGCAGGGATTCCATGCGGTCCAGGGGCCAGGCGTTGGGGCCGTCGGACATGGCGCAGGCCGGGTTTGGATGGGTTTCCATGAACAGGCCGGCCACGCCGCTGGCCACGGCGGCCCGGGCCAGCACCGGCACGAACTCGCGCTGGCCGCCGGAAGCGGTGCCCTGCCCGCCGGGCAGCTGCACGCTATGGGTGGCGTCGAACACCACCGGGCAGGCGGTGTCGCGCATGATGGCCAGGGAGCGCATGTCCGAGACCAGGTTGTTGTAGCCGAAGGAGGCGCCGCGCTCGCAGACCATGATGGTATCGGCGCCGCCGTTGGCTTCCCGGGCCTTGTCCACCACGTTCTTCATGTCGCCGGGGGCCAGGAACTGGCCCTTCTTGATATTCACCGGCTTGCCGGAAGCGGCCACGGCGTGGATGAAATCGGTCTGGCGGCAGAGGAAGGCCGGGGTCTGTAGCACGTCCACCACGGCGGCCACGGCGGGTACCTCGGCTTCGGTGTGCACATCGGTGAGCACCGGCACGCCGATCTGGCGGCGCACGTTCTCCAGGATCTTCAGGCCGGCATCCATGCCCAGGCCGCGGAAGCTCTTGCCGGAGCTGCGGTTGGCCTTGTCGTAGGACGCCTTGAAGATGTAGGGGATGCCCAGGCGGCCGCAGACTTCCTTCATCTGGCCGGCCACGTCCACGCACAGCTGCTCGGACTCGGCGACGCAGGGGCCGGCGATGAGGAAAATCGGCTGGTCGAGGCCAACCTCGAAGTCGCACAGTTTCATTTGGCGGTCGCCTGTTGCTGCTTCAGGGCAGCCTGGACGAAGGAGGTGAACAGGGGATGGCCGTTGCGCGGGGTGGAAGTGAATTCCGGATGGAACTGGCAACCGACGAACCAGGGATGCACGTCGGCGGGCAGTTCCACCATTTCGCACAGGTCGGTGCCGGGGGCGCGGCCGGCGACGACCAGGCCCTTGGCTTCCAGCTGGGCCAGCAGGGTGTTGTTCACTTCGTAGCGGTGGCGGTGGCGTTCGACGATCTCGGGGGCGCCGTAGATCTGGCGGGCCCGGGTGCCGTCGGCCAGCTGGCACAGCTGGCCGCCCAGGCGCATGGTGCCGCCCAGGTCGGAATTTTCGTCGCGCTTTTCCACCTTGCCGGAGGCATCCTGCCATTCGGTGATCAGGCCGATCACCGGGAAGGGGCTGTTCTGCTCGAATTCGGTGGAGTGGGCACCGGCCATGCCGGCCACGTCCCGGGCGAACTCCACCACGGCCAGCTGCATGCCCAGGCAGATGCCCAGGTAGGGCACCTTGTTTTCACGGGCGTAGCGGATGGCGGCGATCTTGCCTTCGGTGCCGCGCTTGCCGAAGCCGCCGGGCACCAGAATGGCATCCATGCCCTTCAGGGCGCCGCAGCCGTTCTTCTCGATGTCCTCGGAATCCAGGTAGTGGATGTTGACCTTGGAACGGGTGTGGATGCCGGCGTGCTTCAGGGCCTCGATGAGGGACTTGTAGGACTCGGTAAGGTCCACGTACTTGCCGACGAAGGCGATTTCCACGCTGTGCTGGGGGTGCTCCAGGGCGTCCACCAGGCCGTTCCACACGGAGAGGTCGGCGGCCTTGGCCAGGATGTCCAGCTTGTGGCAGACGATCTCGTCCAGCATCTGGTCGTGCAGCATGGCCGGGATCTTGTAGATGGAATCGGCGTCCAGCACCTCGATCACGGCTTCCCGCTGGACGTTGCAGAACAGGGCGATCTTGCCCTTTTCGTCTTCCGGGATTTCCCGGTCGGCGCGGCACAGCAGCACGTCGGGCTGGATGCCGATTTCCCGCAGTTCCTTGACGGAATGCTGGGTCGGCTTGGTCTTCAGCTCGCCGGCGGTGGGAATGTAGGGCAGCAGGGTCAGGTGCAGGAAACAGGTGTTGTTGCGGCCTTCCTCGAAGCCCATCTGGCGGATGGCTTCCAGGAACGGCAGGGACTCGATGTCACCCACGGTGCCGCCCACCTCGACGATGGCCACGTCGGCCCCTTCGGCGCCACGCTTGATGTGGGCCTTGATCTCGTCGGTGATGTGGGGGATGACCTGCACGGTCTTGCCCAGGTACTCGCCGCGGCGCTCTTTCTTGAGCACCGTGTCGTAGATCTGGCCGGTGGTGAAGTTGTTGCGCTTGCCCATCTTGGCGCTGGTGAAGCGCTCGTAGTGGCCCAGGTCCAGGTCGGTCTCGGCGCCGTCTTCGGTGACGAACACCTCGCCGTGCTGGAAGGGGCTCATGGTGCCCGGGTCGACGTTGATGTAGGGATCAAGCTTGAGGTGGGTGACGGTGATTCCGCGGGATTCGAGAATCGCACCCAGAGAGGCAGCGGCAATTCCCTTACCCAGGGAAGAAACCACGCCGCCAGTGACGAAGACGTATTTGGTCATGACGATATAGCTGCGGGAAAGCCGAATTGTAGCCGATAACCCGGCCGCCTTCCAAACCTGCCGGCAACGGGCGGCCAACACCGGCGAACGCACCACCAACGCCGGAAAATCGGGGCCGGGCGCCCTGCCCTGCCCCGGCGTGCCTCAGCGGGCGGTCCAGGCCCCGTCCATGGGCAGGGCGGCGCCGGTCATGCCGGCGCCGGCGGGGGAACAGAGGAACAGCACGAACTCGGCCAGGTCGTCGGCCTCAAGGAAGCGCTTGTTGGGCTGGGCCGCCAGGATCACGTCGCGGATCACCTGATCCTCCGGCAGGTTGTGCACCTTGGCCTGGGCCGCCACCTGCTTTTCCACCAGGGGCGTGCGCACATAGCCGGGGCACACCGCGTTGCAGGTGATGCCGGTCTCCGCCACCTCCAGGGCCACCGCCTTGGAAAAGCCCACCACCGCGTGCTTGCTGGCGGTGTAGGGCGCCTTGAAGGGCGAGGCCACCAGGCCGTGGGCCGAGGCGATATTGACGATGCGGCCCCAGTTACGCGCCTTCATGCCCGGCAGCACGGCCTTGGTGGCATGGAAGACGGAGGACAGGTTGATGGCGATGAGCTGGTCCCACTTCTCTTCGGGGAATTCATCCACCGCCGCCACGTGCTGGATGCCGGCGTTGTTCACCAGGATGTCCACGACTCCCAGCTGCTTCTCGGCGGCGGCCGCCAGGGCCCGCACCGAGGCCGCATCGGCCAGGTCGGCCGAGGTGTAGGCCACCTTGACACCGAACTCGGCGGCCATGGCCGCCCGCAGACCTTCCGCCTCGGCCGCCGGACGGGAACCGTTGAGCATCACCGCGGCGCCGTTACGGGCCAGGGCCCGGGCCACGGCCAGGCCGATGCCGGAGGTGGAACCGGTGACGAGAGCGATTTTTCCGCTGAGCATGGACATCTCCTGTGGGGATGGAATCGGAATGAAGGATAAGGGATGAAAGCCGGAGCCGGCATGCCCCGGCCACCACCAGAGCGGGAAGCGCACCGGGTAACGATCTTGAAGGCACCTACCTGGAACATGGCGCCCTTGCTGCCTTGCCGGGAAGGCCGCCCGGAGAACACCGCCGGACGCGCCTGCCGGCCCTGCCCTTGGTGGAGGCTAGCGGATGAAGTCCCGGCTCACCGCCCGGAACAGGTCGGTGCCGGCCCGGTGCAGCCATTCGAAAGCCACCATCTCCCGGGAGACGATGACGCAGCCGGCCTGGCGCAGGCGCTCCAGGGCCAGGGCCTTGTCCTCGGGCCGGCGGGAGCCGACCGCCTCGGCCACCACGAACACTTCCTTGCCCCGGCCCAGCAGGTCCAGGGCCGTCTGCAGCACGCAGACATGGGTTTCGGTGCCGGTGATGACCACCTGGCGGCGGGCCAGGGCGGGCAGCTCGTCGAGGCAGCCGTCGGCCACGGCGGAAAAATGGATTTTCTCCACCACCTCCTCCGGCGCCAGCATTTCCGCCAGGGCCGGCACCGTGGCGCCCAGGCCCCGGGGATACTGGACCGTGGCCAGCACCGGCACCTCCAGGCGGCGGGCCACCTGGGTCAGCCACAGATTGTGGGCGATCACGGCCTCGCCCTCGTGGATCGCCGGAGCAAGGCGCTCCTGGATGTCGATGATCAGCAACAGGGACTGGTCGGCCTTGATCAGCATGGCACCTCCGGAAAGTCCAGGGGACGGGCCTGCCAGACTATCACGCGCCGGCGGCGGCGAGCATGCTGGCGGCCAGGGCCTCGATGCCGGCGTCGCTCAGGTCGTCGCTGACGAAAGGATCGTGACGCCGGCGGCCCTGGTAGTTCTGGCCCTGGGAGCGGCGATAGTGGGGGTCGTAATGCAGGTCGAGCAGTTCCTGCACCAGCTGGGACCAGCCGCCCTCCCGGGCTAGGGCCTGCCAGCGGGCCACGGTTTCCTTGCCCTGCAGCTCCTTCAGGTTGTCCAGGCGGCGCACCAGCCATTCCGGGTCTTGCAGGAAGTAGTCGTAATCCCGCAGCAGGAATTCCACCCGGGCCGGCAGGCTGGCCGCCACCTCGAGACACTCACCGCCCCGCACCGCCTCGAGCAGGGCGTCGGGCAGATGCAGGCGGCCGATCTTGCGACTCTCGGCCTCGACGAACACCGGCCGGGAGCTGTCGAAGCCGGCCAGGGCCTGCCACAGGGCGGTCTCGAAGCCCTTCTGGGCCGGCTGGGGCTCGCCCGGCAGCACCCCCAGCACCGAGCCCTTGTGGGCCGCCAGGGTCTCCAGGTCCAGCACCTGGGCGCCCTGCCGGGCCAGGGCCTGGAGGATGCGGGTCTTGCCGCTGCCGGTGGCGCCGCAGACCACCCGGTAGGTAAAGCGTGGCGCCAGGGCGTCGATCTGCTCCATGACGTGCTGGCGGAAGGCCTTGTAGCCGCCGTCCAGTTTGTCCGCCCGCCAGCCGATCTGGCGGAAGATGATCTGCATCGCCCCGCTGCGCTGGCCGCCGCGCCAGCAATAGATGAGGGGCCGCCACTCCTTGGGCATGTCGCGGAAACGCTCCTGCAGGTGGCGGGCGATGTTGATGGAGATCAGGGCCGCCCCCACCTTCTTCGCCTCGAAGGGCGACACCTGTTTGTACAGGGTGCCCACGGTGACGCGCTCCTCGTTGGACAGCACCGGACAGTTGATGGCCCCGGGTACGTGGTCCTCGGCGAATTCGGCCGGCGTGCGGACGTCGATGATGGCATCGTAGTCACCCAGTTGGGCGACGCTGGCGAGGGCGGGATGTTTCATGTCGGGGTGGCGTTTTTCCGGAAGAGGCGCCATTCTAACGCCCCTCCCCGACCTTCCCACGGCAAACCCCATGGACGACATCAAGCTCACCTCCTTTTCCCATGGCGGCGGCTGCGGCTGCAAGATTGCCCCGGCCGTGCTCTCCCAGATCCTCGCCGCCACCCCGGCCGCCCTCATTCCGCCCCAGCTGCTGGTGGGCACCGAGTCCTCCGACGACGCGGCGGTCTACAAGCTCAACGACAGCCAGGCCCTGGTGGCCACCACCGATTTCTTCACCCCGATCGTGGACGATCCCCACGACTTCGGCCGCATCGCCGCCACCAACGCCATTTCCGACATCTACGCCATGGGCGGCACGCCGATCCTGGCCCTGGCCCTGGTGGGCATGCCCCTGGACAAGCTGCCCCTGCCGGTGATCGAGCGCATCCTCTCCGGCGGCGCCTCGGTCTGTGCCGAGGCGGGCATCCCCATCGCCGGTGGCCACTCCATCGACGTGCTGGAACCCATCTACGGCCTGGTGGCCCTGGGCCTGGTGCATCCGGACAAGGTGAAGAAGAACAGCGGCGCCAAGGCGGGCGACGTGCTGATCCTGGGCAAGCCCCTGGGCGTGGGCATCCTCTCCGCCGCCCTGAAGAAGGGCAGGCTTTCCGCCGAGGGCTATGGCCGCATGATCGCCTACACCACCCAGCTCAACCGGGTCGGCACCCGGCTGGCCGAACTGCCGGCGGTGCACGCCATGACCGACGTCACCGGCTTCGGCCTGGCCGGCCATCTGCTGGAAATCTGCCGCGGCTCCGGGCTGGCGGCCCATGTGCGCTTCGCCGCCCTGCCCCTCATCGCCGAGGCGGTGGAACACGTGCAGGCCGGCATCGCCACCGGCGCCTCCAACCGCAACTGGGCCGGCTACGGCCATGAAGTGGCCCTGGAGGCGGGGCTGGAGGAATGGCAGCAGAAGCTCGTCACCGACCCCCAGACCTCCGGCGGCCTCCTGGTGAGCTGCGCCCCGGAAGCGGCGGCGGAAGTGCTGGCAGCCTTCCGCGACGCCGGTTTCGGCGAAGCGGCCGTAATCGGCGAACTATCCCCGGGCACCCCGGGGCTTGCAGTCAGCGCCCGCTGAGCAGGGGCGCCAGGCCCGTCCACACATTGTCGAGCAGGCGCGGCTGGGCCTCGGCCAGGGGATGCAGGTTGTCCGCCTGGAACAGCTGGGGTTTGTCCGCCATGCCGTCCAGCAGGAAATCCACGTAGGCCAGCTTCTCCTGCCGGGCCAGTTCGGCGAAGCTGCGGTGGAAGTCGTCGGCATAGGCGCCGAAATTGGGCGGCAGGCGCATGCCCACCAGCAGCACCTTGATCTGTTGCCGGCGGGCCGCCTTGATCATGGCCGCCAGGTTGTCCCGCATCACCGCCAGGGGCAGGCCCCGCAGGCCGTCGTTGGCCCCCAGGGCCAGCACCAGCACCGAAGGCTGGTGCTTGCTCAAGGCGGCCTCCAGACGGGAACGGCCACCGGCAGTGGTTTCCCCGGAGATGCTGGCATTGACGACGCTATAATCGAAACGCCTTTCCTGCAGCCGGTTCTGCAGCAGGGCCGGCCAGGCCGCCTCCTGGCGGATGCCGTAGCCGGCGGAAAGGGAATCGCCGAAGACCAGGATGGTCCTGGCCATGACTTCAGGCGCCGCCAGCAGCATCAGCCAGGGCAGCAACTTCAAAACGACGAGGATTTTTTCCCGCATGTCCGAACATTCATTGGTGGAAGTGGTGGGTCTGGGCAAGACCGTCAACAACGGCGATACGCCCCTGACCATTTTGCACGATATCGAATTCAGCGTGAGTGCGGGGGAAACCGTGGCCATCGTCGGCGCCTCCGGCTCCGGCAAATCCACCCTGCTCGGCCTCCTGGCCGGCCTGGACTCGCCCAGCAGCGGCTCCGTCCGCCTCGACGGCGAGAATCTCAACGACCTCGACGAAGACGCCCGGGCCCGCCTGCGGGGCCGCATGCTGGGCTTCGTCTTCCAGTCCTTCCAGCTGCTACCCTCCCTCACTGCAGAGGAGAACGTCATGCTGCCCATGGAACTGGCCGGCATCAGGGAGGCCGCGGCCAAGGCCCGGCAATGGCTGGAACGGGTGGGCCTGAGCCAGCGCCTGCGCCACTACCCGAAGCACCTTTCCGGCGGCGAGCAGCAGCGGGTCGCCCTGGCCCGGGCCTTCGCCCTGGAGCCCAAGCTGGTGCTGGCCGATGAGCCGACCGGCAACCTGGACGGCCAGACCGGCCACCAGATCGTGGACCTGATGTTCAAGCTCAATGCGGACCAGGGCACCACTCTGGTACTGGTCACCCACGACGAGGAAATCGCCGCCCGCTGCGGCCGGCGCCTGCGCATGCAGGAAGGGAAACTGATACGGGAGTGAAAGGACCGCCAGGCAGGCGGTCCGGCAAAGCTCAGGGAGTCGGCAGGACGATGCGGTCGGCGATCCAGTCGCGCAGGGCGCCCAGGTTGTCGTCGAAATGGTCGTAGATCATCAGGCTCTGGCCGAAGACGTAGGCGTAGAGCATGAGACTGCGGCTCTTCGCCTCCTTCTCGGAGAGACCGCAGGCGACGAACAGCTTGCGCGTGCACTCCAGCCGCGACGTATCCACCTCTTCGACGATGGCCGCCGCCTGGGGATCACGCCGGGCCCAGTCGCGCACCGCCAGCTCGATGGGGATGCCCTTGCGGTTGCGCGCCAGGCTGTACACCTGGATCACGTGGTAGATCTGTTCCCGTTCCTTGCCGGGCTGGGCCGTGGTCTGCTTGATGATGTCCTTGATGCGGCCTTCCTTCCAGGTTTCCAGGACGGCCATGAGCAGGTCCTGACGGTCCTTGAAGTGCCAGTAGAAACTGCCCTTGGTCACCCCGAAATTCTTGGCCAGGACCTCCACCCGCAGGCCGTCGGTTCCCTCGTCGGCGAGGACATTGATGGCCGCTTCGATCCAGTCGCTGCGGTCAAGCTGGGTGCGGACTTTTGTTGTTTTTTCCTGTTTCATCTCAAGCCGTTGACAAGGGTTTTTCCGTACGCTACCGTATGCTGATCCATACCAGCGAGTATGGGCCTATTCTGCGGTTCGGGCCGGGGGCTGTCAAACTCCCCGGAGCAGGCCGGGAGACGCCCCACAAAGGTGGCCGACGGAGTAGGATACTCAGATAGATTCATCAGACAAATTCGCGTAGTCCCAAGGAGGATACATTGAAAGTCCTGGTACCAGTAAAGCGGGTGGTGGATTACAACGTCAAGGTGCGCGTCAAGAGCGACGGTACCGGCGTTGATATTGCCAACGTCAAAATGTCCATGAACCCCTTCGACGAAATCGCCGTCGAAGAGGCCGTTCGCCTCAAGGAAGCCGGCATCGCCAGCGAAGTGATCGTGGTCTCCGCCGGTGTCGCCGGTTGCCAGGAAACCCTGCGCACCGCCATGGCCATCGGTGCCGACCGCGGCATCCTGATCGAATCCGACGCCGACCTGCAGCCCCTGGCCGTGGCCAAGCTGATCAAGGCCGTGGCCGACAAGGAACAGCCCCAGGTGGTGATCTTCGGCAAGCAGGCCATCGACGACGACTCCAACCAGACCGGCCAGATGTTCGCCGCCCTGCAAGGCTGGCCCCAGGCCACCTTCGCCTCCAAGGTGGTGATCGCCGACGGCAAGGCCACCGTGACCCGTGAAGTGGACGGCGGCCTGGAAACCCTGGAAATGGCCCTGCCGGCCGTGGTGACGACCGACCTGCGCCTCAACGAGCCGCGCTACGCCACCCTGCCCAACATTATGAAGGCCAAGAAGAAGCCCCTGGAAACCATCAAGCCGGAAGACCTGGGCGTGGACGTGGCCCCCCGTCTGAAGACCCTGAAGGTGGCCGAGCCCGCCAAGCGCCAGGCCGGCGTCAAGGTGGCCGACGTGGCCGATCTGGTGAGCAAGCTGAAGAACGAAGCGAAGGTGATCTAATGGCTATCCTCGTCATTGCCGAACACGACAACCAATCCCTGAAGGCGGCGACCAAGAACGCCGTCACCGCAGCCGCCAAGATCGGTGGTGAAATCCATGTGCTGGTGGCCGGTTCCGGCTGTGCCAACGCCGCTGCCGAAGCCGCCAAGCTGGCCGGTGTGGCCAAGGTGAAGGTGGCCGATGCCGCCCACTACGCCGACCAGACCGCCGAAAACATCGCTGCCCTGGTGGTGGCCAACGCGGCCGGCTACAGCCACATCGTTGCCCCCGCCACCACCAACGGCAAGAACTTTGCGCCCCGCGTCGCCGCCCTGCTGGACGTGGCCCAGATCTCCGACATCGTCGGGGTCGAGTCCGCCGACACCTTCGTGCGTCCCATCTACGCCGGCAATGCCCTGGCCACGGTGCAGTCCGCCGATGCCGTGAAGGTCATCACCGTGCGTACCACCGGCTTTGAAGCCGTGGCCGAAGGCGGTTCCGCCGCAGTCGAGGCCATCGCCGCCGGTCCCGACCTGGGCAAGTCCAAGCTGGTCTCCCGGGAACTGACCAAGAGCGAGCGCCCCGAGCTGACCGCCGCCAAGATCATCGTTTCCGGTGGTCGCGGCCTGGGTAACGGGGAGAACTACAAGACCCTGCTGGAGCCCCTGGCCGACAAGCTGGGTGCCGCCCTGGGCGCTTCCCGCGCCGCCGTGGATGCCGGCTTTGTGCCCAACGACTACCAGGTGGGCCAGACCGGCAAGATCGTCGCGCCCCAGCTGTATATCGCCATCGGCATTTCCGGCGCCATCCAGCACCTGGCCGGCATGAAGGACTCCAAGGTCATCGTCGCCATCAACAAGGACCCGGAAGCTCCCATCTTCCAGGTGGCCGATTACGGTCTGGTGGCCGACCTGTTCGAGGTCGTGCCCCAACTGGCCGCCGCCGTCTAAGGCAGTCGCAAGCACCGCAGGAGCCGGGCATGAACCTGCCGGACAACCTCCTCGACCCGGCCCTGCACTGGCTGGGCTGGGGGCTGTTCGCCGCAGTCTTCCTGCTGGCCCTGCGCCGCGCCCCCTGGGGCCGGCTCGGCGACAGTGCCCAGTCCAACGTCTGGCTGGGCACCATCGTCATCCTCACCCTGCTGTGGAGCATCAAGGCCGGCGTCCTGCCCGGGCTCGACCTGCACCTCCTCGGCGCCATGACCTTCACCCTGGAGTTCGGCCCCTGGCTGGCCTTCGTCGGCCTTTCCCTGGTGCTGGCCGGGATCACGGTCAACGGTGCCGCCGGCTGGGAGAGTTTCGGCCTCAACGCCCTGGTCATGGCCGGCCTGCCGGTGCTACTGGCCTACGGCATCTACCGTTTCAACCAGCGCCGGCTGAGCAAGAACCCCTTCGTCTTCATCTTCGCCAACGGCTTCTTCGGTTCGGCCCTGACCATCCTGGCCACCGGCGTCGCCGCCAGCGCCCTGCTCTACCTGGGCGGGGCCTACCCGCTGGAGAAGCTGCTCGACGACTACCTGCCCTATTTCCTGCTGCTGGGCTTTTCCGAAGCCTGGCTGACGGGAATGGTCGTCACCATCCTGGTGGTGTACCGCCCCCAGTGGATCAGCACCTTCGACGATTCCATCTATCTCGCCAAGAAGTAACCCAAAAGCAACAACCATTAATCAAAGGAGAAAGCGCGAATGAGTCAATACAATGCCCCCCTGCGTGACATGCACTTCGTCATGAAAGAGCTGGCCGGCCTGGAACAGGTCGTGCAACTGCCGGGCTACGAGGAAGTGGACACGGACCTGTCCGACGCCATTCTGGAGGAAGCCTCCAAGTTTGCCGGCAACGTCCTCTCCCCCATCAATTTCAGCGGCGACCAGGAAGGCTCCAAGTGGCACGACAAGGCCGTCACCGTGCCCGCCGGCTTCAAGGAAGCCTATACCCAGTTCGCCGAGAACGGCTGGACCGCGCTGGCCTGTTCCCCCGAGTTCGGCGGCCAGGGCCTGCCCAAGCTGATCTCCACCGCCGTCAATGAAATGTGGAAGTCGGCCAACATGGCCTTCTCCCTGTGCCCCATGCTCACCACCGGAGCCATCGAGGCCCTGATGACCGCCGGCTCCGACGCCCTGAAGCAGAAGTTCCTGCCGAAGATGGTCAGCGGCGAGTGGACCGGCACCATGAACCTGACCGAGCCCAGCGCCGGGTCCGACCTGGCCGCCGTGCGCACCCGCGCCGAGCCCCAGGGTGATGGCAGCTACAAGATCTTCGGCCAGAAGATCTTCATCACCTACGGCGACCACAACATGACCGAGAACATCGTGCATCTGGTGCTGGCCCGCCTGCCCAATGCACCGGAAGGCGTGAAGGGTATCTCCCTCTTCGTCGTGCCCAAGTTCATGGTCAAGGACGACGGCTCCCTGGGCGAACGCAACGACGCCTACTGCGTCTCCATCGAACACAAGCTGGGCATCCACGCCAGCCCCACCGCCGTCATGGCCTTCGGTGACCACGGCGGTGCCGTCGGCTACCTGGTGGGCGAGGAAAACCGCGGCCTGGAATACATGTTCATCATGATGAACGCCGCCCGCTTCGCCGTCGGCATGGAAGGCGTGGCCCTGGCCGAGCGTGCCTACCAGCAGGCCGTGTGGTACGCCAAGGACCGCATCCAGGGTACCGAACTGGGCGTGCGCGGCGGCCCCAAGGTCTCCATCCTCAAGCACCCGGACGTGCGCCGCCTGCTCATGAGCATGCGTTCCCAGACCGAAGCCGCCCGGGCCCTGGCCTACGTGGTGGCCGCCGCCATGGACGCCGCCAAGCACCATCCGGACGAAGCCGTCCGCGCTGCCAACCAGGCCTTCGCCGACCTGATGATCCCCGTGGTCAAGGGCCACAGCACCGAGATGTCCATCGAGGTGGCCTCCGAAGGCGTGCAGGTGCACGGCGGCATGGGCTTCATCGAGGAAACCGGCGCCGCCCAGCACCTGCGCGATGCCCGCATCACCGCCATCTACGAAGGCACCACCGCCATCCAGGCCAACGACCTGATCGGCCGCAAGATGGCCCGCGAAGGCGGCGCCACCATCAAGGCCGTGATCGCCGAGATGCGCAAGCTGGACGCCAAGCTGGCAGCCCAGAACGGCGCCGACTTCGTCGCCATCCGCAAGCGCTTCGCCGCTGGCGTGGATGCCCTGGAACAGGCCGCCAACTGGATCGTCGCCATCTTCAAGGACGACATCAAGGCAGCCCACGCCGGTTCCGTGCCCTTCCTGCGTCTGCTGGGCATCGTTGCCGGCGGCTGGCAGATGGCCCGGGCCGCCCTGGTGGCCCAGGAGAAGATCGCCGGCGGCGACAGCGACCCGTTCTACGCTGCCAAGATCGTCACCGCCCGCTTCTTCGCCGATCACCAGCTGACCAAGGCCCAGGGCCTGACCGACTCCATCGTCGATGGCGCCACCGGCACCCTGGCCCTGGCGGAAGAGCTGTTCTGATCCCCTAGCGGCAGTCGCTGCACCTCACAACGGGCCCTGCGGGGCCCGTTGTCTTTTCTGCCACCGGAACCAATCAGGCGGCCTGGGCCTCGTGGTCCAGATGGAAGCGCCGGGTCAGGCTGGCCATGGAACTGATGTTGATGTCCGCCACCAGCACCCCGTCGATGACGCTGCCTTCCCGCAGGGGCACGGCCAGGGTGATGCAGAAATCCTCGGTGGCCGAAGAGAGGTAGATTTCCGACACGTAGGGCTGGCCCCCTTCGGCCACGTGGGCGAAATAGGGTTGTTCGCTGCGGTCCACGCCGACGCCGCCGGCCTTGATGCGGCCGTACATGTCCGGGTTGATCCAGTTGGGGTAGCGCTGCACCCCGGCACCATCCAGTTCGAACACCATCTCGAAGAAGGGATAGCTGCGGAACCAGGCATCCAGGGCGTGGGGGTCCCGGCTGCGGGGCGCGCCGATGAAGTCGGCCAGGGCGGCAATGGCGTTTTCCTTCCACAGGCCCAGGCCGTGGTTGTGCTGCTGCTTGATCATGGCCGGCGGCACGCCTTCCACCACGATGACGCTGCCCTGCTCCACCTTGCCCACCTTCTTCAGGGCCGCCGCCCGTTCCGCCGCCGCCACCGCATTGGCCAGGCGGCCGGTGCTGGCATTGACCACCGCCACCGAAATGCTGGCGATGGGATGGGCCAAGCCGTCGTCGGTGAGGAAATGACCCCGGGCGATGTCCTCGTGGTCGTAGAGGTGGGAGGCCAGGGCCTGGAACTGTTCCATGATGGAAAGCAGCTCGTCGGTGAGCCCCGGCCCCATGCTTTCCATGACCAGGATGAAGTCGTCGCCGCCGATGTGGCCGAGCAGACATTCGGGACGGCCGACGAAGGTATGGCGCAGCAGTTCGGCCAGGGTGCGGATCATGGCATCGCCGCGGATGAAGCCGTAGCGGTCGTTGTAAGCCTTGAAGTGGTCCAGGTCGATATACACCAGGCACACGGTCTGGTTCTCCGCCAGACGGGATTCCAGGGTATGGCGCAGGCTGGGGCCGGTGGGCAGGTGGGAGAGCGGATGCAGGTTGCTGCCGTTTTCCCGCCGCGCCAGCATCTGGGCGATCAGGGTCATGGGATGGATCACCCCCAGATACTGCCCCTCGTTGGAGGTGACCACCCAGGGATCCGAATCCTTGCGGTCGTGGTAGAGGATGCGGGCCAGGGCCGGCGTCGTCAGGCGGTGCGGCAGATTGCGCGCCACCGGTTCGCACAGTTTGCCCAGGGTGCGGGCCGCCGCCGACAGCACCTTGCCCCGCCGCACCAGGCCGATGGGCTGGCCCTGGTCGGTGACGATGGCCAGGGGCAGGGACGGGGCTTCCTGGAAGATCTGCCGCGCCTCCGGCACCGAGGCGCGCAGGTCGATGGACTGCCAGGGGTCCATCAGGTCCGTCAGCTGGAAACGGTCCCGGGGCCGGGAGCGGCAGGAATCGTCCTGGCGCGGCAGGGGAGCCACCTCCGGCTCGGTGAGCAGCTGGGGCTGGGCGAAATAGAAGCCCTGGGCATAGCTGATGCCCATGTCGCGCACGAAATTGACGTCCTCCGGCCGTTCCAGGCCTTCGGCAATGACCGTGGCGCCGAGGCGCTGGGCCATGGAGACGATGGCCTCCAGCAGCACCGAGCGCACCCGGCTGCCCTGGGCACCGTGCACGATGCTGCGGTCCACCTTGATGAAGTCGGCCCGCACCGCCGCCAGGGTGGACAGGCCGTTGAAGCCGGCCCCCATGTCGTCCAGGGCGATGCGAAAGCCCAGGGTGCGCAGGGCTTCGCAGCTGTCGGCGAGGACATTGGGGTCCACCCGCTCCGACTCCACCACTTCGATCACCACCTCGCGCCGGTCGATGCCGAGGCGGTTGAGGTGCTCCACCATGCGCTGGGTCCACTGGCTGTGCAACATGTTCTGGGGCAGCACGTTGAGGAACAGGGGCGTGCCCGCCGGAATGCGGTTGGCCTTGGCCTCCAGGGCCATGAACTGGCACTCCAGGTCCAGGTCCGCCTCCCGCCCCAGCTGCCCGGCCAGATGGAAGGCCTCGGCGCCGCTGAGCAGACGCCCCTGGGGATGCTCCAGACGGCACAGGGCCTCCAGGGCGAACACCTGGCCGTCCTGGGTCATGTCCACCAGGGGCTGGAAGTGCATGCGCACATGGGGCCGCAGGTCCCCCAGCATCCAGGCGTGGAGCCGGCGGGCGTAGAGGGTGTTGAAAGGCAGGGCCAGTTGCAGGGTGGGCACCAGGCCCAGGCTGGCCTCGCTCTGGTCGCAGTGGACGGCCAGGGTTTCCTTCAGGGTTTCCCGGTTGGTTTCCGCCGCCAGGCTTTCCATGAGCTGGTCCAGGGCGGCGTTGTCCGCCGCGTCGAAGCGCCACACGTGGCGATCGACCTGGCGGCCACCGAGCATCGGCCAGAGGGAGGGAACGTAGGGTCCGTCGTACTTGAGAAAGAGACACATGGGGATGCAGGGCCAGGAGAGATGACAGCTTTGCTTAGCAACCCCCGGGCCACCCCCGGCTTTTGACCGGATTACGGGCTGTGCCGGACATCCACCCCGCACCGCAACCGCCATCAACGCACCAGGATGGAGCAGTCCTTCGCCGACTTTCCCGGTGGGCACCGGGATGGTGCATTTGACTCAGAAGAAGCGATCCGGCGTCAGCCGCAAGCCCACGGAAAACCACTGGCTGTCCCGGCCCCCGTCCACCTGGCGCCCCACCGTGGCATCCACCTGGACCCGCTCGGGCACCACGAAAAAGCGCAGGCCGGTCTGCCAGTAGGGCTTGACCCGGTTGTCGCCGAAGGACTCGGCAATGAGGCTGGCCCGCTCATGCACCCACCACTCGCCCCCCAGGCCCCAGGTCAGGTTGTGACGCTGGCTGGCCCGGTCCTTGAGCCAGCCCACATTGGTGTGCAGCACCACCCGGTCGTCGAGGAAGGAAAAGGAAGCCGGCAGGTAGGCGTAGGTATTGCCCAGCAGGTTGGGCCCCGCATTGACGCCCGGATGGGCGATCTTCCCCACCGCCAGACCCCAGCCCCAGCCGTTGCTTTCCAGGGGCTTGAAGAGGGTCTTGGCCTGCAGCACATAGTCGTCGCTGCGGGGAGCGTGATCGTTGTGGGCCATGCCGGCCCCGGCGGTGATCTCGAAATTGCCGCCCGGATTGCAGGCCGGCAGCATCCACAGTTCCCGGCTCTGGGGATAGATGCGGGCCCAGCTTTCCAGCTGGCAGCTGCCGGCCGTGGTCAGCCGGGCATCGTCGGTGACGAAGGGCCGGGCGGCAAAGGCCAGGGAAGGCAACAGCAGGAACAGGGCAAGGCAACGGATGAACATAAAAAAAAGCGCCGTCTCGGGGACGGCGCATTTTAGGACAAGAAGGTGACCGTACGGTTACATATTGGGGTAGTTCGGCCCTTCGCCGCCCTGGGGCACCACCCAGGTGATGTTCTGGGTCGGGTCCTTGATGTCGCAGGTCTTGCAGTGCACGCAGTTCTGGGCGTTGATCTGCAGGCGGGGATTGGAGCCGTCGGCCTCCCGCAGGATTTCGTACACCCCGGCCGGACAGTAGCGTTGCTCGGGCGCGTCGTACTGGGCCAGGTTGACCTGGATCGGCACGGCAGCATCCTTCAGCTGCAGGTGACAGGGCTCGTCTTCCTCATGATTGGTGTTGGAGAGGAAGACGGAGGACAGCCGGTCGAAGGTAAGCACGCCGTCGGGCTTGGGATAGGCGATGGGGGTACAGTCCTTGGCCTTCTTCAGCTTGAGGTGGTCCGGGCCGCTGTGGTGCAGGGTCCACGGCGCCTTGCCGCCGAACAGCTTCTGATCCACGCCGAACATGAAGCCGCCCCAGTGCAGGCCCTTGCTCATCCAGGGCTTGAAGTTGCGGGCCTTGTACAGTTCCTCGTAGAGCCAGGAGGCCTTGAACTTCTCCGGATAGGCGGTCAGTTCATCAAAGCTGCGCTCGGCGGCCAGGGCCTCGAAACAGGCTTCGGCGGCCAGGGAACCGCTCTTGATGGCGCAGTGGGAACCCTTGATGCGGGAGGCGTTGAGGAAGCCGGCATCGTCGCCGATCAGCACGCCGCCGGGGAAGGTCAGCTTGGGCAGGGACTGCAGGCCGCCGGCAGTGATGGCCCGGGCGCCGTAGGAGACGCGCTTGCCGCCTTCGAGGAATTCGCGGATCTTCGGATGGGTCTTGAAGCGCTGCATCTCCTCGTAGGGAGACAGGTGGGGATTGTCGTAACCCAGGCCGACGACGAAGCCGACGGAAACCAGGTTGTCTTCCATATGGTAGAGGAAGCCGCCGCCGTAGGTGTCGTTGTCCATGGGCCAGCCACCGGTGTGCACCACCAGGCCGGTCTGGTGCTTCTCGGGCTTGATCTCCCACAGTTCCTTGATGCCGATGCCGTACACCTGGGGATCGGCGTCGGAGGCCAGGTTGAACTTGGCCTGGATCTGCTTGCCCAGGTGGCCGCGACAGCCTTCGGCGAAGAGGGTGTACTTGGCATGCAGCTCCATGCCCAGCTGGAAGGCGGGGCCTTCGCTGCCGTCCTTCAGGCGGCCCATGTCGCCGGTGGCCACGCCCTTGACGGAGCCGTCCTCGTTATAGAGCACTTCGGCGCCGGCAAAGCCCGGGTAGATTTCCACGCCCAGGTTTTCGGCCTGCTGGCCCAGCCAGCGACAGACGTTGCCGAGGGAGATGACGTAGTTGCCTTCGTTGTGGAAACAGCCGGGCAGGAGGCCGTTGGGCACCTGCCAGCCGCCGTCCTCGGAGAGGATGAAGAAGCGGTCTTCGGAGACCGGGGCATTGAGGGGAGCGCCCTGCTCCTTCCAGTCGGGGATCAGCTCGGTCAGGGCCTTGGGGTCCATCACCGCGCCGGACAGAATGTGGGCCCCGATTTCGGAGCCCTTTTCGATCAGGCAGACACCGCATTCCTGCCCGTTGGCGGCCGCCAGCTGCTTCAGGCGGATCGCCGCCGCCAGACCGGCCGGGCCGCCGCCGACGATCAGCACATCGTATTCCATGGATTCGCGTTGCATGTCCTCGCTCCGTTCAGATTGTTGTTATGGGATTGTTACAAGCCAAAATTTGCGAATACTATACGCTAACGTATGGTAGCGTTTCAATCACCCCAAACCACACAAGAAAATACCATGGAGACAAAACGTAAACTCATCCTCACCAGCCATATCCCCATCCGCTGGGGCGACATGGATGCCTACGGGCATGTGAACAACACGGTGTACTTCCGCTATATGGAACAGGCCCGCTGCGAATGGCTGGAACAGCTGGGCTACACCGTGGGCCCGGTGGGCGAAGGCCCGGTCATCGTCAATGCCTCCTGTACCTTCCTGCTGCCCCTGACCTACCCGGGCACGGTGGAGGTCAAGCTCTTCGCCGGCCATCCCGGGCGCTCCTCCATTCCCACCCATTACGAACTGCGCCTGGTGGGGGACGACACCCTCTACGCCACCGGCGAATCCAAGGTGGTGTGGATCGACACCGGCAGCGGCAAGTCGGCCCCCATTCCGGAAAGCCTGCGGGCCTGCCTGCAAGACCTCTAGATCCCGGCAGCACCCGGAGACGGGGGCAATGTACCTCCGTCTCCCATAAAAACGATGGAGACAAGATGAACACCGCCCACGATCTGCTGTGGCGGCCCGGCCCCGAACGGGTGGCCGCCGCCAACCTCACCCGCTTCATGGGCGCCGCCAGCCAGGCGGCCGCCGCTCCCCTCAACGATTACGACGCCCTCTGGCAATGGTCCGTGGACCAGCCCGCCGCCTTCTGGTCCCTGCTGTGGGACTTCTGCGGCGTGGTGGGTGACAAGGGCGGCACCGTCCTCGAAGACGGCGACAAAATGCCCGGCGCCCGCTGGTTCCCGCAAGGCCGTCTCAACTACGCGGAAAACCTGCTGCGTTTCAGCGGCCCGGAAGACGCCCTGGTCTTCTGGGGCGAGGACAAGGTCAAGCGCCACCTCTCCCGGGATGAACTGCGAGCCCAGGTCTCCCGCTTCCAACAGTTCCTTGAGGACGCCGGCGTGCAGCCCGGGGACCGGGTGGCGGGCTACCTGCCCAACCTGCCGGAGACCCTGATCGCCATGCTGGCCGCCGCCTCGCTCGGCGCCATCTGGTCCTCCGCCTCTCCGGACTTCGGCGTTCAGGGCGTGCTGGACCGCTTCGGCCAGATCGGCCCCAAGGTCCTCGTCTGCGTGGACGGCTACTGGTACAACGGCAAGGCCGTGGATTGCCTCACCAAGAACGCCGAGGCCGCCGCCCAGCTGCCGACCCTGGAGAAGGTGGTGGTGGTGCCCTACCTGGCCGCCACACCCGATATCGGCGCCATCCCCAAGGCCGTGACCTGGGATCAGGCCCTGGCGCCCTTCTCCGCCACGGCGCCGGCCTTTGCCCGCCTGCCTTTCAGCCATCCCCTCTTCATCATGTATTCCTCGGGCACCACCGGCGTGCCCAAGTGCATCGTCCATTGCCACGGCGGCGCCGTGCTGCAGCACCTCAAGGAACACCAGCTGCAGGGCGACGTGAAGCCCGGCGACCGGGTCTTCTACTTCACCACCTGCGGCTGGATGATGTGGAACTGGCTGGTCTCGGGCCTGGCCTCCGGCGCCACCCTGCTGCTCTACGACGGCAGCCCCTTTGCTGATCAGGGCAAGGTTCTCTTTGACTACGCCGACGCCGAAGCCATGACCCACTTCGGCACCTCGGCCAAGTTCATCGATGCCGCCGCCAAGATGGGCCTCAAGCCCCGGGAGACTCACAAGCTGCAAGCCCTGCGCTCCCTCTTCTCCACCGGCAGCCCCCTGAGCCCGGAAGGCTTCGACTACGTGTACCGGGACATCAAGCCGGAACTGCAGCTGGCCTCCATTTCCGGCGGCACCGACATCATTTCCTGCTTCGTCTTAGGCGCCCCCACCCTGCCCGTCTACCGTGGCGAAATCCAGTGCCGGGGACTGGGCATGGCGGTGGACGTGTTCGACGACGACGGCCAGCCGGTGCGCCGGCAAAAGGGCGAACTGGTATGCACCAAGCCCTTCCCGGTGATGCCCGTGGGCTTCTGGAACGACCCCGACGGGGCCAAGTACCACGCCGCCTACTTCGAGCGCTTCCCCAACGTCTGGTGCCACGGCGACTTCGCCGAGCTGACCGAGCACAACGGCATGGTCATCTACGGCCGCTCCGATGCCACCCTCAACCCGGGGGGGGTGCGCATCGGCACGGCGGAAATCTACCGGCAGGTGGAACAGCTGGAGGAAGTGGTGGAATCCCTGGTCATCGGCCAGGACTGGCCCCCGGGCAAGTACGACGACGTGCGGGTGGTGCTCTTCGTGAAATTGCGCGACGGCCTTACCCTGGACGACGCCCTGAGCGTGCGCATCAAGGAGCAGATCCGCCGCAACACCACGCCGCGCCACGTGCCGGCCAAGGTGGTGCAGGTGCGGGACATTCCCCGCACCAAGAGCGGCAAGATCGTGGAACTGGCGGTGCGCAACGTGGTGCACCAGCGGCCGGTGAAGAACGTCGAGGCCCTGGCCAATCCGGAAGCCCTGGAAGAGTTCCGGGAACGGCCGGAACTGGCCAGCTGAGAGAAAGCCACCCGGGGGCAGCGGCAACGCGGCGCCAGCCCCCGGACCGGCCCGGAGGGCTCCCCTCATGGCACCTGGCCTGGAAAGCAGCAGGGACGCGGCAGACGGAGCATGATGCCGCAAAACGCCCGTCCCCCGGGCATCCCGGGGCATGGGCTTCAGAACAGCTCGATTTTCTTGCCTGCCGGCGGTACCGGCTTGGAGAGGCTGTTCGCATAGGCCTCTTCCTCCCGGCTGACCTGGGCGACGATGCTCTGGGTCACCGGCATACGCATGCAGAAGGCGTCGCCCGTGCCCGGCACGAACACCACCTTGCGCGACCAGGGGCCCAGCACGTCGGAGGCCAGCACCGGGATGTTTTCCCGCTGCAGCCACTCGGTGGCGAATTCCACATTGCGCTCGCCGATGGAGGTGAGGATGGCGGAAACGATGTTGCCGCCGCCGAACATCTTGGCCACCAGCCGCCGCTTCTGGCCGCCCTGGGCCAGCAGGGCATTGACCAGCACTTCCATGGAATAGTCGCCGGAGAGGATGGTGTCCGGGTCCAGCTCCCGGTCCTTGCCCCGGCTGGGCAGGAGAAAGTGGTTCATGCCGCCGATCTTCAGCTGGGGATCGAACAGGCACACCGCCACACAGGACCCCAGCAGGGTGGAAATGGGCCGCCCCCCGGCCACGGACCAGCCGCCAGGACGGATCACATGGGCGATGCGATCCAGTTCCTTGCCGGTCATCTTGGAATAGTCGGGGGTGGGAGTCACGGGGCCTGCACGCTGAAAAAAGAAAACAGGGCCAGAAGGTATATCAGATACGACCGCCAGCATAGGCAGAAATTCCGCATGGGGCGGCCTTCCGCCACCGGCGGCCCATCTGTCGCCCCGTATGCCACCCGGGAAAAAGGAATCGTCGCCGACCTAAAAAAGCATCGACAAATATTCCAATGCCATCTATTAATAGAAATGGGCGCTGCAGTACCGACTCCCCCGGGCGCTCCGAACAGAGCCTGCACGTAGGCTCCCCCTTGGCCGGACGGATTCCATCGTCCGGTATTTTTTTGCCCGCGTCTCAGGCCGGATCGGCCAGCAGGCCGCGGTAGAGATGGGCCTTGATCTCCGCTAGGTCCATCTCCGCCGAGCCCAGCCGGGGCAGGACGTCGCGGAAGGCCAGGATCATCGCCATGGCCCCGAAAATGCCGACGTGGAACAGCACCGGGTCGGAAGGACGCAGCAGCCCCGCCTCCATGGCCTCCAGCCAGAAGGGCACCAGGCCGTCGCAGGAGGGACGCAGCAGGCGGGCCACCAGGAAGTCGCGACGCTCCCCCGGCAGCGGCATCTCGCGCATGATCAGCATGGTCACGGCGGGCCGCTCGATGAGCTTTTCCACGAACACGTCCAGCACCCGGGTGACCCGCTCGGCGATGGGCCAATCCCCTTCCATCAGCGGCACCAGCTCATGGCTCAGGGACTGCTGGAAATCGGCCGCCATGGATTCCACCATCGCCTGCCACAGCCCCTCCTTGGAGCCGAAGTGGTGGAAGATCATGGCCACGTCGAAGCCCGCCGAGACGGCAATGGCCCGCAGGCTGGCGCCGGCGAAACCGAGTTCGGAGAAAGCCAGCAAGGCGGCGGCCAGCAGCTTTTCGCGGCTGTCCACATCGGTGCTGCGGGGGCGCCCGGGACGGCGCGGGGATGAAGGTGGCGAGCTCATATTCGGAGCGCAAAGATATCACGTTCGGCCAGGCACAGACGGTTACAAAGAGCCCCTTGTCATTATTAAACGATCGCTGAATAATGGATCGACCCGGGGCCGGCCTGCAAATGGCCGACCATCAGGCTCCGGGACGGCTTTCCATCCAATCCAAGAACAGGAGTCACTCATGTCAGAAAAGCTGAACTTCGCCTCCTTGGCCTCGCTTTCCCAGGCCAACAACGCCTTGGCCACCTCCTTCCTGGGGGCCACCCAGGTCTATTTCGACACCATCCAGAACCTGGCCGAACTCAATTTCGGCGCCGTGCGGCAAATGCTGGAAGACGAGGCGGCGGGCTACAAGCAACTGCTCGGCAGCACCAGCGTCCAACAGGCGGTGGATATCCAGACCGGCCTGGCCCATACCCTGCTGAAAAACGGCACCGCCTATGCCCAGGCCGCCTACGAGCTGACCACGACCGCCGCCGGAGAACTGGCCCCCGTCATGCAAAGTCAATATGTAGAATGGCAGGCAGCCGTGGAGGATGGCGCCCGCCAGACCGCCGCCACCCTGCCCTTCGGCAAGGACTTGGCCCTGGCCGCCATCAAGCAGGGTGGCGCCCTGACCCAGTCGCTGCAGCAGGTCGCCGCCGCCATGCCGAAAGCGGCCGCAAAAAGCAAAAAATGATGTTCTCCCCGGGGGCCGCCAGCGGCCCCCGCCCGATAGAAAGGAGACCCCATGCCCCCCGCCGTCGCCACCTCTTCCCTCCTGCCCCTGATCTCCCCGGCCGCCCAGGTGCTGACGCCCCTGCAGGCCGACAGCGCCACCCAGCGCCTGGATCAGCACGTGCACGCCACCATCGCCCAGCTCACCAACTCCCTCTCGCCCCTCACCATGGCCATGGCCATGATCGACTGGGCCGGGCATCTGGCCGTCTCCCCCGGCAAACAGCTGGAACTGCTCAAGCTGGCGGCGACGGAAGCCGCCGCCCTGCAGGCGGCCCAGCTTTCCATGCTCAACGAGGGGCCGGACTTCGTCGCCCCCTGGAGTACCGACCGCCGCTTCAAGGAAGAGGCCTGGCACCGCTGGCCCTTCAATGTCATGCAGCAGTCCTTCCTCCTCACCGAGCGCTGGTGGAAGGCGGCGACCCACGGCATCTGGGGGGTCTCCGCCCACCACGAACGCATCGTCTCCTTCGCCGCCCGGCAGATTCTTGACCTGCTCTCCCCCGGCAACAGCCCCCTCACCAATCCGGTGGTGCTCGAACACACCATCCGCGAAGGCGGCCAGAACCTGTGGCGCGGCATGGCCCATCTGCAGGAGGACCTGCAACGGGCCATGAACAACGAGCCCCCCGCCGGCAGCGAGGATTACGTGGTGGGCCGGGACGTGGCGATCACCCCGGGCAAGGTGGTGGCCCGCACCCGGCTGATGGAACTGATCCAGTACTCCCCCACCACCGCCAAGGTCCATCCCGAGCCCATCCTCATCGTGCCGGCCTGGATCATGAAGTACTACATCCTGGACCTCTCGCCCCACAACTCCCTGATCAAGTTCCTGGTGGACCAGGGCCATACCGTCTTCTGCATTTCCTGGCGCAATCCGGACGAGGAAGACCGGGACCAGGGCATGGACGATTACCTGGAAAACGGCTTCTTCGCCGCCCTGCAGGCCATCAACGACATCGTGCCCAAGCGCCGGGTGCACGCCACCGGCTACTGCCTGGGGGGCACCCTGCTGGCGATTGCCGCCGCCGCCATGGCCCGGGACGGGGACGAGCGCCTGGCCTCCATCACGCTCCTGGCCGCCCAGACCGACTTCACCGAGCCGGGGGAGCTGGCCCTCTTCATCGACGACAGCCAGATCAGCCTGCTCGAGGCCCAGATGGCGGAAAAGGGCTACCTCTCCGCCGGCCAGATGGCGGGCGCCTTCCAGCTGCTGCGCTCCTACGACCTGCTGTGGTCGCGCATGGTGAGCCAGTACCTGCTGGGCGAACGGGGCGCCATGAACGACCTGATGGCCTGGAATGCGGACACCACCCGCATGCCGGCCCGCATGCACAGCCAGTACCTGCGCCAGCTGTTCCTCAACGACGACCTCAGCGAAGGCCGCTACCAGGTCGGCGGCCGGCCCGTGTCCCTGGGCGACATCACCATCCCCGTCTTTGCCGTGGGCACGGAAAGCGACCACGTGGCGCCCTGGCGCTCGGTGCACAAGATCCACTACCTGAGCCCGGCCGAAGTCACCTTCGTCCTCACCAGCGGCGGCCACAATGCCGGCATCGTCAGCGAACCCGGCCACCCGCGCCGCCACTACCGCCTCCACACCCGGCCCGCCGGCGAGGTGTACGTGGCCCCCGAGCAATGGCTGGAGGAAACGCCCACCCGGGAAGGCTCCTGGTGGACCGCCTGGCAGGAATGGCTGGCGGCCCGTTCCGCCGCCCCCGCAGCGCCGGCCAAGACCGGCTCCAAGCGTTATCCGCCCCTGGAAGACGCCCCCGGCAGCTACGTCCTGCTGAAGTAGGCAGCCGGCTCCGGGGCTGCGCTCCCGCCGCCCCCGCCGCGCTGCGGGTAATATGCCATCAGGCCCCCGGACGACCGCCCGGCCTGGCGGCCCGCCCCGGAGCGCCGCCGGGCGCCCCTGACAAGCGCCACCCTTCCACCAGCCCCTGGACTTCCGATGAAAAAGATCATGTTCTCCGGCCTCCCCGCCGACGTCAGCGAAAGCGGACTGCGTCAGGCCCTGGCGCGCTTCGGCCCCGTCGGCGAGATCGCCATCGTCCGCGACGGCGACCCGCAACAGCCCATCGCCATCGTCGAGATGCGCATCACCGACCAGGCCGCCTTCGACCTCACCACTCGCATCACCGACATCTGGCACGACGGCCGGCGCATCAACGCCTGGGTGCTGCTGCACTGAAACGCACCCCATGCCTGCACCGCCGAGCGAGGCCGCCATGCCCGCCGCCCCCCTCACCGCCTGCCACGAGTGCGACCTGCTGCTGCAGCCGGTGGTCCTGACGCTGCCCCGCAGCCGGGCCCACTGCCCCCGCTGCGGCGCCCGCCTCTACAGCTTCCACCGGGACCGGCTGGAGAAAATCCTGGCCCTGACCCTGGCGGCCCTGGTGCTGCTGCTCACCGCCAACCTGTACCCCATCGTCGGCCTCAACATCCAGGGCAACTACACCGAAACCACCGTCATCGGCGCCGTCCGGCACCTCTGGCAGGATGGCCGGGAGGCCCTGGGCGGCCTGGTGCTGCTGACCACGGTGCTGATGCCGGCCATCGAGCTGGGCGCGGTGCTGTGGCTGGTGCTGCCCCTGTGGCAGGGACGCCGCTCACCGGCCTTCGCCCCGGTCTTTCGCGCCTTCCGCCTGGCCCATCCCTGGGCCATGGTGGAGGTGTTCATCCTCGGCGTCCTGGTCTCCCTGGTGAAGCTGGCCCACCTGGCCGACGTGCTGCCGGGGCCGGCCATCTGGTGCTTCGGCGGCCTCATGCTGCTGCTGGCCGCCCTGGCCGGCCTGCTCGACGGCCATACCCTGTGGCAGGCCTGGGACGAGGCGCGCCCGGACGACGGGGCCAAGCCGGCATGAGCCGCCGCCATACCGCCGCCAGCCAAGGGCTTGCTGTCTGCGAGGTTTGCGGCCTGCTGGCTTCCCTGGAACAGCACGAACACTGCCCCCGCTGCCAGGCGCCCCTGCACCTGCGCAAGCCGGACAGCCTGGCCCGCACCTGGGCCCTGATGCTGGCCGCCTACGTGCTCTACCTGCCGGCCAACCTGCTGCCCATCATGGAGACCCGCTCCCCCTTCGGCACCCAGCACGACACCATCATGAGCGGGGTGGTGGTGCTGTGGGACACGGGCTCCTGGGAACTGGCCCTGGTGGTCTTCTGCGCCAGCATCGTGCTGCCCATGCTCAAGCTCTTTTCCCTCACCTACCTGCTGCTCAGCGTGCACCGCGGCTCCCACCGCAACACCCGGCAGCGGGCCCGGCTCTACCGGCTGCTGGAACTGATCGGCCGCTGGTCCATGCTGGACGTCTACGTGGTCACCCTGCTGGTGGCCCTGGTCCAGGTCCAGTCCCTGGCCATCATTTCCCCCGGCCCCGGGGTGGTGGCCTTCGGCGCCGTGGTGGTGCTGAGCATGCTCGCCACCATGGCCTTCGACCCGCGCCTCATCTGGGACCGGGCCGTTCCCCAGACCGTACCCCCTGACACTTCTGCCGCCTCCGCCGAGGAACACCGCCATGCCTGACGACACGCCCCTGCCCGCCGCCGAGACGGTCCGCGTCACCCCGCCCCGCCGCCGCCCCACCCTGGTGTGGATCATTCCCCTGCTGGCGGTGGCCCTCAGCCTGGGCCTGGGCATCAAGGCCCTGCTCGAGCGGGGGCCCCAGATCACCCTGCAGTTCGCCCGGGCCGAAGGCCTGGAGGCCAACAAGACCCGCCTCAAGTACAAGGACGTGGACATCGGCACGGTGACGGACATCACCCTGAGCCCGGATCGCAGTTCGGTCCAGGTCAAGGTCCAGGTGAATAACAGCGCCAAGGGCCTGCTGGTGGAGGACAGCCGCTTCTGGGTGGTGCGCCCCCGGGTCACCGTGGGCGGCGTTTCCGGCCTCGCCACCCTGCTCTCCGGGGTGCATATCGCCATCGACCCGGGCCAGTCCGGCAGCGACGCCCGGGAATTCGTCGGCCTGGAGGAGCCGCCGGCCATCACCAGCGACACCCGGGGCAGCCAGTTCAAGCTCAGCAGCGACACCCTGGGTTCCCTCGACATCGGCGCCCCGGTCTATTACCGGCGCATTCCGGTGGGCCGGGTCATCGGCTACGCCATGCAGCCCGATGGCCGCGGCGTCGATGTGCAGATTTTCGTGGATGCCCCCTACGACCGCTTCGTCAGCCCCAATTCCCGCTTCTGGCACGCCAGCGGCGTCGATGTGGCCATGGATGCGGACGGGGTCAAGCTCAACATGCAGTCCGTGCTCAGCCTGATGCTGGGCGGCGTCGCCTTCTCCAGTCCGGAAGGGGAGCCCGGCGAAACGCCGGCAGCGGCCCCCGCCGCCAGCACCTTCGTCCTCCATCCGGACCAGGCCACGGCCCAGCGCATTCCCGACAGCAGCTACCAGAAGTACGTGCTCATCTTCCGCGAATCGGTGCGGGGCCTGACGGTGGGCGCCCCGGTGGATTTCCGCGGCATCACCGCCGGCGAAGTGTCCCGCATCGACCTGGATTTCGACCAGACCACCAAGAACTTTTCCATGGCGGTGGAGATCAAGCTCTACCCGGAACGCCTCAGCCGCCGCAGCCGCGGCATGGGCAACGCGGAACCCAGCCGCAAGGACATCCGGGAAGTGCTCAACGCCATGGTGGCCCGGGGCTTCCGCGCCCAACTGCGCACCGGCAACATCGTCAGCGGCCAGCGCTACGTGGCCCTGGACTACTTCCCCAACGCCAAGCCCGCCGCCATGCGCTGGGGCAAGGGCATTGCCGAACTGCCGACCCAGCCCGGCAGCCTGGACTCCCTGCAGGACCAGCTGGAAACCATCGCCACGACCCTGCAGCACACCCTGCAGCACACGGACAAGCTGATCACCCGCCTGGACCGGGAAGTGGTGCCGGAACTGGCCGACACCCTGCGCGATGCCCGCAAGGCCCTGGACCAGGCCAACAAGGTCCTGGCCAGCGACGCCCCGATGCAGCAGGAAGTGCGCGACACCCTGCGGGAAGTGGGCCGGGCCGCCAGCGCCGTGCGCAACCTGGCGGACCTGCTGGAACGCCAGCCCGAAGCCCTGCTCAAGGGCAAGAAGGACGATTGAGAGGATTGAGAGAAATGCCGACCATGCCCACGCGCCGCCCCATCGCCGCCCCTTCTACCCTTTCCGCCTTCGCCGCCGGCCGGCGCGGCGCCCTCGCCATCCTGGGCACTGCCCTGCTCCTGACGGCCTGCGGCACCACACCCAAGGCCAGCCTCTACACCCTGGACGACGGCCGCCCCGGCGGCCAGGGCAACGGCCCCAGCGTGCTGCTGCTCAGCGCCAGCCTGCCCGAATTGCTGGACCGGCCCCAGCTGGTGCTGCGGGGCCCGGACCAGCGCATCTTGCTCAGCGAACAGCAGCGCTGGGCCGAGTCCCTGCGCAGCGGCATCGCCCGCAGCATCGCCGCCGACCTGGGGCGCCTGCTGGCCTCTTCCCGGGTGGCGGCCCTGCCCAACGGCGCCCCCCATTTCGACGCCGACTTCCGCCTCACCCTGCACGTGCAGCGCCTGGAGGCCCAGGTGGGCCGGGGCGTCGATCTGGATCTGCTGTGGACCCTGCAGCCGCGGCAGGGCAAGGAGCTGCTCGGCCGCAGTCAGGTGCACGAGCCGCTGGCGGCGGGAAGCGAAACCATGACGGGCGACGGCGGCGCCGCCGCCCTGGTGGCGGCCCAGCGCCGGGCTCTCAGTCAGGCCGCCGCCGAGATAGCCGCGGCCATCCGGAGCCAACCCCTGCCGGCTGCAGCCCAATAGGGACGGCCACCTTCAGGCACAGCAGGCCGGGAGCAAGGCGCCATGCGCCTTCCCGGCCACCCTCACTTTGAGGCCGCCACCTTCCTGGGCGGCGGCCCCGACTGTCCCCGCCTTAACCCAGGGCCCGGGTGACGATCTCGAACACGTCCCGGGACAGGCCGGGATGGTCCCGCAGACTCTCCAGGGCCGCCCGGCTGTGGACCTGGCGGCCGGCGTCGAACTTCTTCCAGCGATCGAAGCAGCGGGCCAGGCGGGAAGCCACCTGGGGATTGCGGGCGTCCAGGGCCTTGATCTGCTCGGCGAAGAAACGATAGCCGGCGCCGTCGGCGGCGTGGAAGCGCACCAGGTTGGCGCCGAAGGTGCGCAGCAGGGCATAGACCTTGTTGGGATTGCCGAGGTCGAAAGCCGGGTGGCCGGTGAGGCGCTGCACCGTGGCCAGGGTGTCGGGCTGGCGGCTGGAGGACTGCACCGCCAGCCATTTGTCCACCACCAGGGCCTCGCCCTGCCAGCGCTGGTAGAAGGCGGCCAGGGCCGTCTCCCGCTCGGGGCAGTCGCCCAGCACGTTGGCCAGGGCGGCCAGGGCGGCGAACTGGTCGGTCATGTTGTCCGCGTCCTCGAACTGGCGCACGGCCAGCTGGCGCATGCCGGCGGTGTTGAATTCCAGCAGGTAGGAGAGGCACAGGTTGCGCAGGGCGCGGCGGCCCGCATCCTCGGCGCTGGGCTGGTAGGGACCGCTGGGGGCCAGTTCCGCATGGACGGCGGCCAGCTCGGCCCGCAGGCCCTCGGCCAGGGAGAGGCGCAGATGGTTGCGGGCGGCGTGCAGGGCGTCCGGATTCACCTCCTCCAGCATCTCGGCCAGGGTGGCCTCGCCGGGCAGGGTCAGGGCTTCGGCGACGAAGGCGGCGCCGGCCTCTTCATGGCTGCCGAGCAGGCGGCGGGCGGCGGCGATGAAGCCTTCCGGCACCACCGGCGCCTGACCGGCGGCGATGGCCGCGGTGGCTTCCAGGATCAGGCGGGAGGCCAGGCGCTGGCCCGCTTCCCAGGCGTTGAAGGGGTCGCTGTCGTGGGCCAGCAGCAGGGTCAGGTCGGCGTCGCTGTAGGCGAAATCCAGCACCACCGGGGCGGAGAAGTCCCGCAGCAGGGAAGGCACCGGAGCCTCTGCCACGTCCTCGAAATCGAAGCGTTGGGTGCTCTCGGTGAGCAGCAGGGTGCGGCTGTGGCCGGCCAGTTCCTGGCCCTGGCGGTCGAACAGGGCGACGCGGATGGGGATCAGGTAGGGTGCGTTGTCCGAAGCCTTGGGGTTGCTCTGGGTGAAGCTCAGGCTGTAGCGCTTAGCCGCGGCATCGTAGCTGGCCTCGGCCTTGACCTGGGGCGTGCCGGGCTGGCTGTACCAGCGCATGAACTGGGTGAAGTCGAAGCCCGAAGCGGCGGCCATGGCAGCGACGAAATCGTCGCAGGTGACGGCCTGGCCGTCGTGGCGGCGGAAGTATTCGTCCATGCCGGCGCGGAAGGCTTCGCGACCAATCAGGGTCTGGATCATGCGCACCACCTCGGCGCCCTTTTCATAGACCGTGGCGGTGTAGAAGTTGTTGATCTCCATGTAGGAGGCTGGCCGCACCGGATGGGCCATGGGGCCGGCATCCTCGGGGAACTGGGCGGCGCGCAGGCCGCGCACCTCGCGGATGCGGGCGGTGGTGGGGTTGTGCAGGTCGGCGCCGAATTCCTGGTCGCGGAAAACCGTCAGACCTTCCTTCAGGGAGAGCTGGAACCAGTCCCGGCAGGTGACCCGGTTGCCGGTCCAGTTGTGGAAGTACTCGTGGGCCACGACCCGGTCGATGTTCTCGAAATCCACGTCGGTGGCCACGTCGGCCCTGGCCAGCACGTATTTGGTGTTGAAGATGTTGAGGCCCTTGTTCTCCATGGCCCCCATGTTGAAGTCGCCCACGGCCACGATCATGTAGTGGTCCAGGTCGCACTCCAGGCCGAAGCGCTGCTCGTCCCAGGCCATGGATTTCTTCAGGGCCAGCATGGCGTGGGGGCACTGGTCCAGCTTGCCCGGCTCCACGTAGATGGCCAGCTGCACCGTGCGACCGCTGGCGGTGGTGAAGGTGTCGCGCAGCACGTCCAGCTTGCCGGCGACGACGGCGAAGAGGTAGCAGGGCTTCTTGAAGGGGTCCTGCCAGCGGGCCCAGTGACGCCCATCGGCCTCGTCGCCGCTGGCGACGGGATTGCCGTTGGCCAGCAGCACCGGCAGGGCCGCCTTGTCGGCGTGCAGGGTGACGCTGAAGGTGGCCATGACGTCGGGCCGGTCCGGGAACCAGGTGATGCGGCGGAAGCCCTGGGCCTCGCACTGGGTGAAGTAGCCGTCGGCGGAGCGGTAGAGGCCGGAGAGCTGGGTGTTCTTTTCCGGCACGATGCGCACCACGGTCCGCAGGGTGAACTGCTCGGGCACCCCAGGGATGGTCAGGGTTTCGGTTGACACCGTGTACTCGCCGGCTGCCAGCACCCGGCCGTCGATGGCGACCGATACGGTTTCCAGCTCTTCGCCATCCAGCACCAGGGCCTGGGCCCCGGCGCCCGCCGGATTGCGGCGACAGGCCAGGGTGGCAGTGACGGTGGTGCTGCCGGGGCGGATGTCCACATCCAGGTCCACCGTGTCCACCAGATAGGCGGGCGGGGTGTAGTCCTTCAGGTAAATGGTCTGGGGCGTTTCGGTTTTCATGGTCGGCGGGGGCCGCGAGCGCAGCCGCGAAAATGGGGAACAGGCGGCAATGATACGCCAGCCCTCCACCGCGCCCGGAGCGTCACACAGATTAAAAACAAAGGTGTTATCGTTCCGGCATAAACCATTTCCCACTCGCCGTCCCGGCTCCTCCACCATGAAACCCCGCCAGATCCACACCCTGCACCGTCCGGCCGCCAAACCCAACGGCCAGCCCCCCTGCCTCTTCGTCCACGGCGGCTACATGGACAGCCGCTGCTGGGACGTCAATTTCCTGCCCCGCTTCAACGCCGCCGGCTACGACTGCGTCGCCCTCGATCTTTCCGGCCACGGCCAGAGCGAAGGCCGGGAACGGCTCGACCGCTTCGGCCTGGATGACTACGCCGACGACGTGCTGCAGGTGATGGCCAAGCTGCCCCGGCCACCCATTCTCATCGGCCACTCCATGGGCTGCGCCGTCATCGAGCGGGTGCTCGAATGCCAGGGTGCCCCGGCCGCCGTGTTGCTGGCCCCGGTACCCACTTCCGGCACCCAGGGTTCCATCATGAGCCTGGCCCTCAAACATCCGGATTTCTTCGCCAAGATTCCCGCCATCAGCCAGGGCGAGATGGACGAAGCCAGCCTGCTCCTGATGCGGGATATCTACTTTTCCCCCGACATGCCGCCCGAAGGCCTGCTGCAGTTTGCCCATCTGATCCAGCCCGAATCCGCCGAAGCCGCCGCCGACATGGCCGGCCTCGGTTACCGCAGCTACCGCTCCCGGCCCGAACTGCCGGTGCTGGTCATGGGCGGCCAGTTCGACGCCGTCTTCCCCCCCTCCAGCATCGGCTTCACCGCCCTGCGCTGGAACGGCGACTTCAAGATCATCCCCCACTGCGGCCACATGCTCATGCTCGACCATCCCTGGCCCAAGGCGGCGGCGGAAATCCTGCAGTGGCTGGAAATGCGCTAAGGTCGCCCTCCTCCACCGTCAAAATCTCAGCACTGGGGCGCCACCGAGGGCAGCTGTTCGGCCAGGGGCTGGCCCCAGTCCCTGGCGGCCTCCAGGGCCTGCTTGTAAGGGGCCGTGGATTCGAAGCCTTCCGGCTGCTGCAAGCTGAGAATGCAGTAGAGGGCGATGTCCTTTCTCCGTACCAGGCCCCAGGCCCTGGCCTGGGCAATGCGCTGCCGTATCAGGGAAAAAGCCGCGCAGGGCGTAAAGCCGGCCAACAGATCGGGATCGACAGCATGGGACTGGACCATGACAACGCCCGGGAAAAGACTCTCCTCAAGCACCGCCATCTGTACGCCGTTCAAGCGCAGGGCCCAGGCCGTCACCCGCTTGGGAGCTGCAACCAGGCTGTGCAGGACGCTGCAGGCATCGACGACAGCCCATTTTTCAACCGGCCCCATGAAGGCCGACCGCTGCATGGGCTCCAACGACGGCATCAGGGCCGCCACCGCCTGCACTTTCTCGTAGGGAAAGAGCACCGCAGGACCTTCCGTCAGAGCCAGGTTCCGCAAGAGTCTGAGATGCCGAACCACCTCATCCGCCCCGGCAAAACTCAGCAGAAAATGCAGGCCACCCCGGGTCAGCGCCCGCTCGGCCAGTTGCGACAAAACCGACGGTCCCTTTTCCACTTCGGCAAACAAAGGCCCCGCCGCATCCGCGCCGCCGCCATCGTCGCGACTCAGGCGGATAACTGGCGCTCCATGCTGCACCAGGCCCTGCAACCAGGCCAGGCTCTGCGGGTCGGCTGGGTCATCGTCCAGCAGTACATACAGCCGCGGCATTTCCAGTTGAGCCGAAATCATCTGCCCCTCAGCCGACAGCCAGGCCCGCAGGTGAGCAGCATCGTTCAGCGGAATTGAAATCGACTTACCCATGATGCAACCATCCATCCAACGTTTGACTTTGGGGACAGCCCCTATCCACGCAAGAGGCCTGCATCGCTGGTGAGGAAAAAATCATGGCCCAATCCTGACCCGGGGCATAAAGACGAAAGGCCAAGGAGAACTTAACTAATCCCCAGACGATGAAGACGATCAGGCCGCCCCGGAAGACCCGCCGCAACAGAAGGCTGAGTGCTTTCAAATCCGCTTCGCTATGAAATCTGGTCAAGCTTTATGGCCGCTCAAAATAATGGAGCACTCCACCTAAAATGCTCCGGGACGGGGACGCAGGGTTTTGAGGATGCCGTCCCACAGGGCGAGGAATTCCTCCTTACCAACCTCGCCTTCTGCCTTGGCGGGAGGAAGTTCGCCGAAGGTGGTAGGGGGCGTTTCGGTGTCCACATCGAATTCCATGCGTACATGGATACCAAGCTCCCCTGGCAGAGGAGCCTGGATCGTTTCCTTCACGTAGTACCAATGGGCATCCATTGACGAGTTATACCGATTTTCAAATTTACTTTCGGTTGAGGTTGTAATCCATTCCTCCCCCCCCATGCTACCAATGGAAAGTTTTGCGTCTCGGACCATGCTGGCCTTGAAATCATTGGAATTGAAAAGAGCTAAATTCTGTTTGGGAGGGCGCCCGGATGGCATGTTAATGCGAAGTTCTATGGGTGGATTTGTCGGCAAGCGGAAGGCGAAATTAACCGACTCCCTTTCTTGAGGCGGTCCGGGGAAAAAGCTTCGCCCCCCACAGAAACCCTGGTGAGAAGGTATCTCGTCGTCTTGGCGAAAGCCCAAGCGTTTCATGGAGGAAACAACTTCTTCTTTGGTTGTGGCATCGCTGAACCTGTACAACACGTTGTTCCGCCACAAATAGCCTTCCGTCTCGTAAAAATGTTGTAGCCCTTTATCACCTCCGGGCCATTCATCTAGGTAATACGAAGTATGGCGAAACGTGAATACCACCCCATCCTGTACAGCTTCGATTCTCTCGGAGGGCTTCTCAAAAACTTCACGTTTATCCTGCTTTAGTTCCTTGAGCTCTGCCCAACGGGCTTGAACCCTTTCCAAAAATTGTGAGTGAGTTACGGAATGGTCTGCAAAAAAATCTGCGTCTGCCTCCCCGCCTGCCGAACTTTCCGCCCGGAACAGCACGCTGCCTTTGGGCAGGTCAATGAGATAACGGCCCACACAAAAGGTCTGCATTTCTTGAAAGGGGGGAATCATGGCGTGGTCTCGAATCGGGAAATGAATGCGAAAAAGGGCATAGGACTTGAAAATGGCCCAGGCGATGAAGAGGAACAGGCCTGCCCAGGCTACACGGCGCAAAGAGGGGGTCATGCAGGCTTCTCCGCTTTGCAGGCCAGGGAGATCAGGGAATAGAGGGTCACCGCCTGCACAGGCCCATCCTTGTAGCTTCCTTGATGCTCGAACCCCCGCATCTGGGCAAAGAAAGGCACATGGGTGCGGGGCGCCAGGCCAGAATGGGCGGGCACCGTGGCATCCCCGGCATCATCCTTGTCGCTCAACCAGGCACGGTAAAAGCTGCCCTGGGATTGGGCCGTCACGCCCACACCTCCCCGATTGACCCAGACACTGCCGGCACTCTGGGGATCGCGAATTTCGCAGCTACCTCGCATCAGGTCCGTGGAGATGACTGCATTGCGCTTGGCACACATACAGGCCATAAGCCCGTAAATTCCACGCTGACTTTGGGAAAAATCTTAGAATGGTCATCATGGCGCTTGCTGCTGCTCAAAACGCCCCGGGGCGGGGGCGCAGGGTAGGCGCCACCGTGTCCCAGAGAGTGATGGATTCCGCCTCGTTGAATGGTTTGCTGGATAGCGGTTTGCGGACGGCCACCTCTTCCAGAGTCAGCGCGGGCCCAGGAGCCTCTACTCCCGAGACAAAATCAAGGACCAACACGGGGGTTTGAGCAGAACCAGCTTTGGCGTTCGCTTCCAGGGTGAAATCCAAAAGCATCAGATCGGATTCTTCCGATTTACGTGTCAGCAACCATTCCTGGGCAGAGGGAATGGGGCCGGTGACCTTGCCCTTTCGCAGCGTTCGGCCTGAGGCTTGTTTCAGCGCCTTTTCAATGGCGGGGCCTCTGTCCAAGAGTTCAGTTTCTTGCACGAGGTCACTCAATGAATGGAATGAGAAGTAAGCATCCTTGGACTGGCTCAGGTGGTAATGCAGATCGATTTGTTCATGATCCGTCGCAGGGCCACGCAGGAAGCCATTGGGGAAACAAACGCCCGGACCGCTGGGAACTTCCGTATCTTTGCGGCCTTGAAGGCGGTTGTAGACGTCCAGCAGATGAGCAAGTTTTTGGGGGACATCATTAGGTGAGCTTTTAGCCCAAGGCTCATTTTCATAAGCAGTCCCGGTACTATCTTTCGCCCGGATTGTGGCTGACAGTAAGTAACCATCTTTCCAAGCCATTAGTTCCAGCACCCGCGCAACATCAGCGGCACCTGATTGATATGCACGATTAAAAATTTTCCCAATGTCCCCCGGTGGAAGCATTTCGTATTTTTTCAGGAAGGGATTGGACGGCTCACCATCCATATGTGTGGCTTTCAACTCATGATCCCGCCGCTCCAGAAGAAGCTGAAAATCCACTTTATGCATCGGCTTGATCTTGAGTATCTCCACGTCTTCCAGCTTCGTCGTAGAAATTTCATTGAGCACAAACGTCTCTGGCAAATCGATCAGGTAACGTCCGATGCAGCGTGTCGTCATCGTTGCGGTCAGTTGGTTCATGCGTTGGGTTTCTTCGAGCGTCATGGGGGTCATCTCGGGAGCGCAGGCGGTCGTTACGCCGAGCAGGAGCAAGAGGGGTAGAAAGGGTTTCATTGGTCGTAACGCAGGCTGGTCTGTTGTACCGCTTGGGAAATTTTGACGATGGCCCGCAGGGTGAAGCGACAGGCCCGTAGGTTGTCGGCGCCTTCCCCGTGCCGGTAGGCCGGTTCGTGTTCCACGTCAACCTGGAGACAACTTGTGCAATGGGTGCCCTCATGTCACTCTTTGCTTCTCAGAATGCCCCTGGGCGGGGACGTAGCGTTGTCGTAACCTTGTCCCACAAGGCAATGGACTCAGCTTCACCCAGGGAGGCTTTGGCAATCGCTTTTCTCACCGCAACTTCCTCCAAACTTGGAGTGGGGCGGGGGTGACGAACGCCGCTGTAGAAATCGGTAATAAACAAGGGGTTGTACGCATCACCATGCTTGCTATTCATTTCCAAGGTTAAGTCATAGTCCTTCACGCCTGGATCGGTTTCCTGCACCGATAGCCATTCTTCAAACGACAGCCCGTTGGCTTCGCGCTTCCCCTTGCGCAAGGTATGCCCGTTATATTGCTTTACCGATTTTTCGATGGCTTTCCCACGCTCAAGTAGGGTGTCTTTTTCCGGGCCAATATCGGTTAGGTAATGAAAGCCAAAATAAACATCTTCGACGGTCTTGAGGTGGTAATGCAGATCGATTTGCTCATGATCGGTTGCCGAGCCGCGCAGGAAGCCATTGGGGAAACAAACGCCCGGACCACTGGGGACTTCCGTATCTTTGCGACCTTGAAGGCGGTTGTAGACGTCCAGCAGATGAGCACGTTTTTGAGGAATGTCGTTGGGGAACTCTTTGATCCAAGGCTTATTGGCATAAGCGGTTCCTGTACTGTCCGTTGCTTCAATAGTTGCTGAAAATAAGTAACCGTCTTTCCATGCCATCAATTCCAGCGTTCGCCCAAAATCTGCGGACCCTGTTTCAGATGCACGATTGAAAATTTTCCCAATGCCACCCGGTGGAAGAATTTCGTATTTTTTCAGGAAGGGATTGGACGGCTCACCATCCATATGTGTGGCTTTCAGCTCACGGTCCCGCTGCTCCAGAAGAAGCTGAAAATCCACTTTATACATCGGCTTGATCTTGAGTATCTCGACGTCCTCCAGCTTCGTCGTGGAAATTTCATTGAGCACAAACGCATCGGGCAGGTCAATCAAGTAGCGGCCGACGCAGCGTGTCGTCATCGTTGATGTCAGTTGGTTCATGCGTTGGGTTTCTTCGGGCGTCATGGGGGGCATCTCGGGAGCGCAGGCGGTCGTTACGCCGAGCAGGAGAAAGAGAGGCAGAAAGGGTTTCATTGGTCGTAACGCAGGCTGGTCTGTTGTACCGCTTGGGTAATCTTGACGATGGCCCGTAGGGTGAAGCGGCAGGCCCGCAGGTTGTCGGCCCCTTCCCCGTGCCGGTAGGCCGGTTCATGCTCCACGTTGACCTGGAGCAGGCTTGTGCAATGGGCGCGTGGAGCAATGCCCGAGCGATGGGGCACCGCCCCCCTGTGTTCAAACACCATGACTACTCATCCGATCAGAATGCCCCAGGGCGTGGCCGGAACGAGGCCAGCACCGAATCCCAGATCGCCATCACTTCTTCCTGGGTCAAGCGTTTGGGCGGCGGCGGAAGTTCTTTGCCGGCGCTCATTGCCGCTTCTCGGGCCAGGCGGGCTGCGCCGGTCCCAAAGTCATAATTGAAGTCAATTGTGACTTCTGGTTGGCCCAGTGATTTTGCTTGCCCCGGATATTCCCATTGACCTGTAATACCTGTCTCAGGAGAGAGCCCCTTTCGCTCGGCCACCATTTCCGTGACGAGTTCTTCCCCTTCCATTCCGACCAGCGTTCGTTTTGCCTTGCGCGTGGTGGAAAGCGTTGCACTAGGGTAGGCCGAACTGAACATCTGTAACGGCCCAGAAGTGCGCTCGAACAGCCCCCGTTCCGTTGGCGAGTTGGTGCTGTTGATATCTACGCTGAGTTCAAATCCCGGATAGTCCGACAGGATGAATTTGACCGAAGTGCTTTCTAGGCGGAATCCTGAAGAATCGCTGACCAGGCCGTTATCTATGCACAGACCTTTGCCAGAGGGGATGCTGTCATTGCTACGACTGTGGATACTCGAAATCGCTTCTTTGACATCGTTCTTCGCCGCTTCCAGGCGCGCATTGCTTGCCCCATACATGAGCTTGAACAAGCGCCCCTCTTTCAGGAGATAGGTTTCAAACTCAAAGCTTCGTGTACTAACACCATTCCCACGAAAGATAAGTAAGCGAACAGTATCCGCGAGGGAAATCGCCTCCCGGAAAACACTGCCTTCCTTAGTATGTGGGGTGGCGCGTAACTCTGTTTCTCGGCGGGTTACCTGTGTTCGCATGTTAGTGAGGGTTTGACCTTCAGAAGCGACTAAAGTGATCTCACCCATTCCTCCAATGCTTTGCCAATATTGCTGAGTTACCAACTGAGTAGGGACGTCGACAAGAAAACGGCCAATGCAGACTGAGCGGGTATGGCGGGTAAAGTCGTTCATGGCATGCTCGTAATTGGGAAATGCGGCACGAAGGGCTGGATAAATCCAGAACACGAAGACGGCGACAAGAAGGACGGCGACGGCCCTGGTGCGTTTAGGGAAACGGGGCATTCAGGCACTCCCCCCGGCAATCTTGGCGATACAGTAAAGGGTCAGCGCCTGCACCTGGGCATACTGATAGCTGCCCTGATGATCGAAGCCCCGCATCTTCGCGATGAATTTCACCTTACCCTGGGGAGCTCGGCCGGACTCTTCCGGCACTGTGCCGTCACCAGAGGAGTGAGGGGATTCCATTTCCTGGTTCCACCAGGGCGTCAGGGTGTTGTGCCGAATCTCCGACGACTCCAGCACCAGCCTTCCCAGACTGTTGTCGGCCTTGAGACGGGCGTTCTCAATTTCCCCATCCCTGACATAGCGAATTTCGCCGATCGGATACCAACGTACGTGCCCCCAGGCCCGGTGATCTTCATCGGCACCGTAATGAACCCAGGAACTGGGATGGTAATAATCACCTAGGGTGTCGTGGAATTGTTCTGCTTTATCAAGATTATCTAAGTATCGTTCCCATGGGTCTTTGCTTTCGTTCACAAGTTTCCCCGAAGGATCAATCCATTCAGGCTGAATCAACCGCCACCATTTGTCCTTTTCCCGATAAATCTCCTGATAGGGATCGGCTTTGGGTAAGGAAAGAATGTCCTGCGCCTTGGTGCCAGTACCGGTGCGGGAGACCTTCAGCCAACCAGCGGGGTAAAGCTTGTTGGGCAGCAATTGCAAGGCGCCGGGGGCGTTGGCAAAAACTGCAGTAACATCCGCCCCTGTCCAGCCCAGGACTTTGGCGACGAGGGTATCCTTACCCAGGCCGGCCTCGAAACCGGCATGGACCCGCTTATACGCCGTTGCGGCACCGGTGGCCGGTTGCACGCCATGGACGACGCCCAGCACCTTGCTAGCCGCATTGCCGATTTTGGGATGGCACGCCGCCCGGGCGACCAACCCTCCCATGGAGTGAGTCACCAGGATGGCCTTGTCGCAGGGGTAACCCTGCTTGCGGTAATGAGCGATGAACTGCTCGATCTTGCCCGCAAGATACTTGCCTGCCTGGTCATTGCTCTCCAGCCAGTTGTAGCCGACGGCATGCACCGGAAACCAGTGGTCGGAAGCGTCGAGCAGTTCCTTTTCAATCAATGCGGCAAAGCCTTTCAGTTCTCCCCAGCCTTTGCCCTGATCCTTCATCAATGCCTGCCAGGGTTCGGCAACCTTGCCGTTCTGGTACATGCGGTTCAGGTGGTATTCCAGGTGATAGAGCAATGGGCCGTAGCTGGAAAGCATAACCGTCCCCCAGCCCCGCCGCTTGAATTCGGCTTTCCAGTTGGCTTGCACGTCAGCACCCATATCACTGAACCAGGAAACCTCAGCGTTGGGAATTTCGCTGCTATCGTCGATACTGGCTAGTGAGGGATTAAGCAATATCTGTCGTTTCGCGGGCTTATAAAACATGAACTTACGGGCCCAGGTAAAACTATCTGGAGCCCAAGCTAGCCCTTCGATGTTCTCCTTAGCCGTACTTTTTAGGTTGGACCCCATGATGCCCGGCACGAAGATCACCGGAATGACATGATCGGGGGGAATAGTGCATTTGGCCCGAACCGTGTTCTCGGTGCGGCTCATGATGGATTTGCAGTACGGGCGCCCCTTGTCGTCATAGAGGGTTGGCACGATACGCGTCTTGACGGCGCTCATTGAGAATTCTCCGGCAGGATGCGAACAGTGACGTTTTCCAGGAAAAGGCTCTTCTGAAGACCGGTTTGTCCCTGCGCATCGGTCTGGCCCCGGAGCTTTGTTCCGTTTTCCCGAATGATTTCGAATCTGCGGTTCACCACGGGTTTTCCGTTTTCCTGCTGGAGGACAAAACCTTCGTCAAATTTGCCGTCCGGCCAGGAGTTCATCTCCTGCGCCAGGCTCGTCGGCCCCTCGATCTTGTAATCCCCCGCTTTGAAACTGGCCGTGGCCGGGCAGTGGATGTCGATGTTGCCGCCGGCGATCTTGATGTAGGCGCCGCCGCAGGCGAAGGTGATGTGTTCCTTGGCGTTGGCGAAGATGCGGTCGTCGCTGGAGATGACCGTCAGGCTGTCGTCGCCGGTGATCTCGATGCTGTCGCTCTGAGCCTGCACGTCCACCTTCCCCCTAGCGGCATAGAGCTTGATAGCGGTCTTGTCCTTGATGCCCTGGACGAAGAGGGAGATGGACTGGCCGACGTTGTGGATCCAGCGTCGGGCTGTGCTCTGGTTGGTGTCCCGGGCGGAGACCTGGTCGAAGTTCTGCCCCGTGGCAAAGGTGGCGGACTGGGGCGTGGTGATGCCGATCCCGGCCACGGCGCTGGCGACGAGGATGGGCTGCTGCCCGGCTTCGTCCGGCTGTTCCTTGGCGCCGCCCTTGTGTTCCGGATCGGTGTTGCTGCCCTTCTCCCAGGCCGCCAGGGCCTGCTTCAGATGCCATTGGGTGCCCTTGGCCTTGGCCTTGCCTTCGGCATCCTGGCGCCCTTTTCCGGTCTCGGTCTTGTCGGCGTTCTGCTGGGCGGCGCTGTCGGCCAGGCTCTGGGCCAGGGCGAAGGCGGCGTCGAGCTGGCCCTGGGCGCCTTCCCGGTCCAGCTGTTTGCCGCTGGCCCCGGCCTTGGCTTCGGTGGACAGGAGCAGCCCCTGGGCAGCCCGGATGGCCCCGGCCTTGTCGGTGCGCTGTTCGAAGCCTTCGCCCCGGGGCTGGCCTTTGCCTTCGCTCCGGGGGTGGATCAGGTAGCCCTGGTTGTGCTGGGTCTTGCCGTGTTCGCTGGAGAGCTTGGCTCGCAGTTCGCCGGTGCTGTCGTCAAAGAGCAGTTCGTTGTAGCCGTTGCCTTTGTATTCCTTGCTCTTGATCCCGGCGAGCGTCCGGTTGGCGGGCAGGCTGCCGGCCCCGGAGTAGGTGGGGGGGCGGTGGCTGCCGTTGTAGAGCCCAGCCATGACCACGGGCCGGTCGATGTCGCCTTCGAGGAATTCCACCAGGACTTCCTGGCCGATCCGGGGCAGGTACTGGTGGCCCCAGTTGGCGCCGCCCCAGGGCACGGCGACCCGGATCCAGCAGGAGGAGCGGTCGTCCAGGGCGGCACCGCCGTCGGGGTGGTCCTGTTCCCGGGCCCAGTGGAACTGGATCTTGATGCGCCCCAGGTCGTCGGTATGGATCTCTTCGCCCTGGGGGCCGACCACGGTGGCGGTCTGGGGACCTTTGGCGGTGGGCTTCTGGTAGGGGGCGTAGTCGGGGGCGATGGGGGTGTCCCGGCGGACGGCGGTGAAGGTGTTGCGGTAGGGCTGGTCACCGGTGGCGCCGGCAGCATCGCTGGCTGTGCCGTGCTGGCCGGCGGCGCTGGCCAGGAGGCCGGGCAGGCCATCCGTCAGGTCGCCGGGCAGGTTGTTCCTGGCGTGCCAGTTCAGGTGGCGGACGAGGAAGCGGCGGCTGTCGTCGTCTTCGCCTTCGTGGCGGGGGTGGTCTTCGAGCTGGAACCATTGGCCGGCGGTGAGGCCCCGGACGCTGCTCTGGCCCTGGTAGTCCTTGGCGGCCCGGTCCCGGCTGTCCTGCCGCAGCTGGGTGTAGCGGGAGAGGTCGTCGTTGTCGGCGCCGTAGTAGTGGGCCTGGGGATCGTAGGCTTCGAGCCGGCTTTCGACCTGGCCCCCTTGTTCGCCCTGGTCGGTGGTGCCGGGGGCGTCGGCCTGCAGGGGGGTGACGGGTTTGTAGTCCCAGGCGAGGAGCTGGCTCTTGCCTGAGCGCAGGCGCCGGGCGGTGTCCCAGGCGGTGAGGCTGTCGGCCTCTTCGCTCGCGTCGGCCCGGTGGAAGCGGATCTTCTCCTGCTGGGCCGGGGTGGGCTCGTAGGGGTCGTCGAAGAGGACCAGGGTGTGCAGGGGGGTGGCGTCGTCCTGGCGCTGGCCGCTGCTGTCCTCTTCCTGGAATTCGTAGCGGGTGGCGATGCCTTCTTCGGCCAGGAGGCGGCGGATGAAGTCGCGGTCGGATTCCCGGTATTGCAGGCAGTAGGAGCGCTGGGGGTAGTCCTTGGCCAGGCGGTTCTGCCAGCGGCAGGCGGCAGCCCAGGGGCCACCGGCGTCCCGGTGTTCGGACAGGAGGGTGTGCACGATCTCGGGGACGCTCTTGTCCTGGAAGACCCGGCTGTTGGTGCGGTGGGTGAGGAGGGAAAGGCCGGGGACGATGACCAGGGCGAAGCGGGAGAAGCCGCCGTCGGCGCCTTCATGGCGGGCTTCGGCGATGAGGCCGGAGATGGTCTTGTGGCCGCCGTCGGCCAGCAGCAGGTTGAGTTCGGCGATGCGGCCGATCAGTTGCTTGAGTTCCAGATGGGTATCGGGGGACAGGCACCCCACTTCCACCCGGTAGTCGCCGGAGACGGATTCTTCTCCCCTCGCTTCCACCGGCAGCAACTCCTCCGAACCAACTCCCAGTACCCGGAGCTCCAGCAGCCTCGACTCTTGTACAAAGGCGCTGGCGTAGCTGGAAAGAAGGTCGGAGAGATTGTCCCGGGCGCTCATGGCGCAGCCCTCACTTGGAAAAGTGGGGGATGTTACGCCGCCATCAATGACAAAGAAATATTACAAAGGGCTATAAAAAGCCGATCCACCCCCAAGGTCATAGGTACAAGGGAATATGCTCCACTCGTCTTGCACGTTCGCTGACTTTCTACTAAAGTCGAAATTACTTAATATAAAACATTAAATTTTTACTGCACAACAGGATAGCTCATGGACACACCACAACATCGCATTCGCCGCGCCTCCCGTCTGCTGCGGGTGGCTTCCCTGGCTGCCGCCCTGCTTCTGCCGGTGCTGGTGGCCTATCTCTGGGCCCATGTGGAACGCTGGGCCGACTGGGGCGTGACCTGGTCCGACGCCTTCCGCATCGCCGGGGTGGCGGCTGCCGATCTCAGCATGTCGCAGCGGCTGCTGGGCTATCTCACCGATCTGCCGGCCCTGGCGGCGGGCAGCTACGTCTTTTTCACCCTGGCCGGCATCTGCCGGCGCTACGGCAACGGCGAGCTGTTTTCCACCGCCGTGGCCCGCGCCTATCGCCGCTTCGCCCTGGGCATGCTGGCCTGGGCCGGCCTCAAGGTGCTGTCCCAGACCCTGCTGGTGCTGGCCCTGACCCTGGACCATCCGCCCGGCCAGCGCCTGCTTTCCATCGGCATCGGCAGCGACAGCCTGGCCATGGTCCTGGTGGGGCTGGCGGTGCATCTCCTGGGGCAGGTGATGGAGGAAGGTCGCCGCCTGCAGGAAGACAACGCCCTGATCCTGTGAGCGGCCATGGCGATCATTCTCAATCTGGACGTGATGCTGGCCCGGCGCAAGATGCGCTCCCGGGAGCTGGCCGAGGCCATCGGCATGACCGAGCAGAACCTGTCCCTGCTCAAGAGCGGCAAGGTCAAGGGGGTGCGCTTTTCCACCCTGGAGGCCATCTGCCGCCACCTGGCGTGCCAGCCGGGTGACCTGCTGGAATACCGGGCGGACGAGGGCGATGAGAGCCTCGGCTGAGTCCTGCCGCCGCCTCGGGGCCGGCCTCTGCCTGGGCCTGCTGCTGGGCGCCCTGTGGCCGGGCTCCAGCCGGGCCGGGGACGGGCCGCCGCGCCAGGTGCTGCTGGAGGATGGGGAGCCGGTGCGCATCGAGGCCCGTCCCCGCCAGACGGAAACCACCTACGGCCATCCCGGCGGCGAATCCCGGGTCGAGGTGCGCAGCGCCGGCGGCCGCTACTGCCTCACCAGCTACCGGGATAATCCCATCCTGGCCAATGTTTACGCCACTCCCGGGGGCGGCCAGCTGGCCGTGCCCACCAATTGCCCGCCTTGAGGCATGCCCTCTGGCAATGGCCGTCCCGCCTGCCTCGGCGGGAATGGGGAAAGCACCTGTGACACTGTGTCACATTCCTTTAGTGATAGTCCTCCCCTAGCATCCGCCTCCGCTGACTGACCCATCAACGCCGCTCCGCGCCCCGGGGAAACGGCGTCCGGCCATCCCGGCCCGATGGGCACTTTCCCGGATAGGTGTTCCATGCTCCCTGCCCCCGTCGCCTGCTGCGGCCGTCCCTTGCCCCACCGCCTCGCGCCCGTCTCCCTCGCCGTGCTGATGATCTTTTCACCCCTGGCCCGGGCCCAGAGCGCCGACACTCCCCGGGTGCTGGACGAGGTGGTGGTGCGGGACCAGGGCCTGCAGGACGACCTGGCCTTCGGCAAGAAGGTGGTCACCGGCAGCCGCCTCGGCCTCAGCGTCAAGGAGACGCCGGCCGCCGTCACCGTCATCGACCGGGAAGCCATCGAGCGCCGCGGCGCCGACAATACCCAGGAAATCCTCAAGGGCGTGGCCGGCATGACCGCCTCCTCGGCCCCCGGCTCCCCCGGCGCCGTGTTCTATCGGGGCTTTTCCGGCGGCAGCGTGACCCAGCTGTTCAACGGCATCACGGTGCAGTACGACACCATCGCCGCCCGCCCGGTGGATAGCTGGATCTATGACCGGGTGGAGGCCATCGGCGGCCCCTCCAGCTTCCTCTACGGTGCCGGCGCCATCGGCGGCTCCATCAACTACGTCACCAAGCTGGCCAACCGGGACGGCGACTTCACCGAGGCCAAGGCCCGCTACGGCAGCTACGACGCCACCCAGGTGGCCATCGGCACCAACCGCCGCCTCAACGACCGCAACGTCATCCGCCTGGACGTGAACCGGGATTCGGCCCGGGGCTGGAGCAAGGGCACCAAGCGGGAAGCCTGGCAGATGGCCGCCTCCCTGCTAACCGACCTGACCCCCGACCTGAGCCACACCCTGGCCGTGGAATACCAGAAGGAAACAGTGGACCGGCCCTACTGGGGCACGCCCCTGACGAAACCTTTTGACGGCAAGGTCCACATCGACGATGGCACCCGCTTCAAGAACTACAACGTCAGCGACGGCCTCTATGAGCAGACCGTCAAATGGTTCCGCTCCATCCTCGACTACAAGGTCAATGACCAGCTCAAGCTGCGCAACACTCTCTACCACTACGACGCCCTGCGGGACTACCGCAACGTGGAGACCTACGCCTTCAACGCCAGCAACACCCGGGTCAACCGCAGCGGCGGCCTGCTGCAGCGCCACGACCAGGATGTGAACGGCAACCGCTTCGAGTTCAACTGGGACAGCACCCTGGGCAGCCTGCCCACGGCCTGGGCCGGCGGCCTGGACTACAGCCTCAACAAGCAGACCCGCTACCCGGCCTCCACCGGCAACACCGCCCTGGGCAACGTCGATCCCCTCGCCTACGATCCGGGCACCTTCAACGGCGTCACCGGCCTGGCCAGCGACGTCTACCGGCCGGACCGCTCCAACCGGGTCACCACCCTGGCCCTGTTCCTGGAAAACCGCACCTTCCTGAGCAAGGACCTGTCCCTGCTGACCGGCCTGCGCCAGGACCACATCGACCTGGAAGTGACCAACTACCGCACCGTCACCGCCACCGACCCGGCCTACTTCAAGCGCACCTACACGCCCCTCACCGGCCGCGCCGCCCTCACCTACGACCTGACGCCCAACGCCAACGTCTATGTGCAGTACAGCACCGCCGCCGATCCCCCCGCCGGCATCCTGGCCACGGCCAGCTTCGCCCAGGTACGCAACTTCGACCTGACCACCGGCAAGCAGCACGAGATCGGCAGCAAGTTCGCCTTCGCCGAAGGCCGGGGCCACGGCAGCGTCGCCTACTACGAGATCACCCGCAGGAACATCGCCGTGGCCGACCCCAACAACCCGGGCACCACCATCCCCGTGGGCCAACAGTCCTCCCGGGGCATCGAGGTCAACGCCGCCTACCAGCTCACGCCCCGGCTCCAGGCCTCCGGCAATTTCTCGGTGGTGGATGCCCAGTACGACGACTTCACCGAAAAGGTGGGCAGCGTCGCCGTCTCCCGCCAGGGCAACCGGCCCAGCGGCATCCCGGCCCGGGTCACCAATCTCTGGCTGAGCTACAGCCCCAGCGCCGACTGGCGCGTCGGCGGCGACCTACGCTACGTCTCGGACCGCTACGCCGATGCCGCCAACACCCTGAAGGCCGAGAGCTACGGCCTGCTGGGGGCCTTCGTGCAGTACAAGCTGGACCGCAAGACCACCCTGACGGCCCGCATCAAGAACCTCACCGACAAGGTCTACGCCGAAAACGTCTCCGGCACCAACATGGTCTATCTGGGCGCCCCGCGCACCCTGGACCTGTCGGTCCAGACCAGCTTCTGAGGCCCCACCGGCCCCCGCCCGGGGGCCGGCCCTTCCACCCAGCCGCCTGCCCTCCATGAAACGTCTGCTCTTCCTCGGCCACCGCTGGCTCGGTATCGCCCTCTGCCTGTTCATGGCCCTGTGGTTCCTCTCCGGCGTGGTCATGATGTACGTCGGCTACCCCAAACTGGGCACCGCCGAGCGCCTGCAGACCCTGCCGCCCCTGGCCTCCGCCGGCTGCTGCGTCAATCTGGAGCAGGCCCTGGCCGCCCTCCCCGCCGGCGCCCGGCCCCGCAGCCTGCGCCTGACCAGCATCGGCGGCCGCCCCGTGTTCATCGCCGGGCTGGAGAAAAACCGCTTTGCCGCCATCGCCGGCCATGACGGCAAGGCGGTCGGCAACATCGACGCCGAGGCCGCCCAGGCCGCGGCCCGGGCCTTCCTGCCCGGCCAGCCGGCCCGCTACCTGGAAGCCCTGCAGGAAGACGCCTGGACCCACTCCCGGGCCCTGGACGGCCACCGCCCCCTGCACGTGGTGGAAATGGACGGCAGCGACGACGGCCGGGGCCGTACCCTGCTCTACGTCTCCGCCAGCACCGGCGAGGTGGTGCGCGACGCCAGCGCCACCGAGCGCACCTGGAACTGGCTCGGCGCCTGGCTGCACTGGCTCTATCCCCTGCGCGGCGGCGCGCTGGACGGCTGGTGGACCGAGATCATCATCTACACCTCCCTCGCCGCCACCCTGCTGGCCCTGAGCGGCCTCGTGGTGGGCCTCCTGCGCTGGCGGCGGCGGCCCTACGCCAACGGCAGCCGCAGCCCCTACCGCAAGGCCATGCTGCGCTGGCACCACTGGCTGGGCCTCATCTTCGGCCTGCTCACCTTCACCTGGATCCTCAGCGGCCTGCTCTCGGTCAATCCGTGGAAGGTCTTCGACGCCGGCACCCCCAAGCCGGCCCCGGCCCGCCTGGAACTGGCCGCCGGCACGGACGCTCCCGGCATCAGCGAGTTGCTGCAACGCTTCCGCGCCGACGGGCTGGAGGCCCGGGAGCTGGAATGGCTGACCTTCGCCGGCACCACCTACGTCCAGGCCCGGGACGGCCAGGGCCACAGCCGGCTGCTGCCTTGGCAGCGGCAGGGCGTGGTGCAGGCCGCCCTGGAGCCGGGCGTCCTCGAGGCAGGCGGGCGCCAGCTGCTGCCCCAGGCCGGGCTGGCGGCGACCCACCTGCAGACGGAATACGACTGGCACTACTACCAGCGCACCTACCACTCCATGACCGGCCACATGGAAAAGGCCCTGCCGGTGCTGCGCCTGGAATTCGACGACCCGGCCCATACCTGGCTCTACCTGGACCCGCGCAACGGCGCCCTGGTGCAGCGCCTGGACGACCGCCTGCGCCTCAAGCGCTGGCTCTTCGCCCTCTTCCACAGCTGGGACTGGCTGCCCCTGCTGCAGCACCGGCCCCTGTGGGACATCCTGCTCATCGTCGCCAGTCTGGGGGGCTTCCTGGTCAGCCTCAGCGGCCTGGTGATCGGCCTGCGCCGCCTGGCCCGGCCCCGGGGCTGAGCCGCCTGCATCCCCTCCCCGGGCCGGGAATGCCCCAGAAATGAGCATCTCCGGCCCGGTGTTGTATTCCTGCACCGGAAATGTGCCCGGTCCCGCCGGGGCGCCCCTCCTTTTCCGGGAAAAATTCCCATAAATCAGCGACAATCCGCTCCCCCGGATGGAAAGCACGGCTCTTGCTTCCATCCCCATCATCGCCCCCTAGGGAGTCTGGGACCATGACCACCGTCCGTCATCTGGAAATCGCCGCAGCCGCCGAGCCGCCGGCTGAAGGCACGCGCCGCCTCATCGACGGCCAGGAGCGGGTGTACTACGACGGCTACTGGATCAAGACCTACCCGGTCCCCGCCGACTCCCTGGACGCCAAGAAGCGCCTGATCGAGGCCCTCACCCGGCGCCTCTTCAACCACACCGAATACGGCCTCAACATTCCCGGCCACCGCCTGGCCGAAGCCCGGGCCGCCTACGCCGCCGAGCAGGACCCGGGCAAGAGCCGGGTCAAGGCCGCCATGCTGGCCGGCGCCCTCTTCAACCGGGCCACGGACATTTTCCGCAAGCTGGTGGAGCTGCAGGCCGAGGGCATCGAAGTGGGCTGCGACGACGCCCTGATGCGGGAATGCGGCCAGTACCTGATGGAAGCCATGGAGCTGGGCCGCTTCGTCCTGCACCGCAGCGGCGAGGAAGGCATCGACGAGCTGTGGGGCGAACCTTTCCGCGCCTTCTCCATTCCCGTGGAGGATTTCTACGAAGGCCGCTACATCAAGATCGGCCAGACCCTGCGCGACATCGACCGCATCGCCGCGGCCATGATCGACACCATCGGCCAGGTGCCCCTCTTCGCCGGCGTCGCCGGCCCCATCCGGGACCTGGCCGCCGCCGCCAAGGTGAAGACCGAGACCCTGCGCACCGACCCGGAAATCTTCGACATCTGGTCCTCCCTGGTCACCGCCGGCGAGCGCCTGGCCAACTTCACCCCGGGGCCGCCCACCGGCACCCCCAGCCGCTGTCCGCCCCCCGCCGGCTCCCCGGTGCACAGCGTCTCCGACGGCCTGCACCTGCTGCGGGCCGGGCGGGACCTGGTGTTCTACATCACCCGGGCCCGCACCCCCATGCCCAAAAGCACCCGGGAATACATCGAGCGCTGCCAGACCTACCTGGCCATCGGCAGCGTGCCCTTCGCCCCGGCACCCCTGCCCGCCTGATCCGGGCAGGCGCCGCCGGCGTAGCGGCCCGCCGCCCCGGGGCCGGGTCCGCCCTCAGGGCTCGCCGTCCCCGTCGGAACCGGGGCCCTCTTCGGCCTCGCGCATGATCTGCTCCCAGGCCACGGCCATCAGCAGCACCAGCAGCATCACCAGCTCGGTGACGGCAAAACTCACCATCGAATCCGTGCCCAGGCCCAGCAGGGGCGGCATGACCAGGGCCCCGGTCCCAAAGAAATTGCTCCAGCGTGAGGTGTCCATGGTGCTACTCCCGACAAATGTCACTCCCTGATTGCTGCAGAGCACAAAACAGGCCACAGCCCCGCCCTGCCACCCCGAGACGCCCTATCCGCAGTCATCCCCGGGCAGGCACCGCCACCCGGCCCGGTCCCTGGACCTTCCCGGCCACCCCGTTTTTCCCCGCCCTTCGCCCCACATCGGTGCCATCCCTCCCCGCCCCGGCGGACCGTTGCAAATGAAACCTTGCCATTTGCCCGGTTACTGTATAAAAATACAGTCAACCGATTAGGAGACCGCCACCATGGTCAAGCTCACCCCGCGCCAGCAGGAAATCCTCGACTTCATCCGCAACCATGTGGAAACCCTGGGCGCCCCGCCGACCCGGGCCGAAATCGCCCGGGCCTTCGACTTCGCCTCCGCCAACGCCGCCGAGGACCACCTCAAGGCCCTGGCCAAGAAGGGCTCCATCGTCCTGGAACCGGGCTCGGCCCGGGGCATCCGCCTGGTGGAGCAGCTGGGCCTGCCCCTGGTGGGCAGCGTCGCCGCCGGCTCCCCCATCCTGGCCGTGGAAAACGTCCAGGGCCGCTACTCCGTGGCGCCGGACATGTTCAATCCCCGGGCCGACTTCCTGCTCAAGGTGCGGGGCCTCTCCATGCTCGGCGCCGGCATTCTCGACGGCGACCTGCTGGCGGTGCACCGAACCACCCAGGTGCGGGACGGCCAGATCGTGGTCGCCCGCATCGCCGACGAAGTCACGGTCAAGCGCTTCAAGCGCAACCTGGGGCGCATCGAACTGCTGGCGGAAAACCCGGATTACGGCCCCATCCTGGTGGACCCGAACCGGGACGATTTCGCCATCGAAGGCGTGGCCGTGGGCCTCATCCGCGGCGGTTTTTCCGGCAGCCTCAGCTGATCCCGACTGATCCCCGCTGACCGGCCACTTGCGAAGGAGCCGTCCATGACCATTCCCCGCCTCACCACCCTGACCCTGGGCGTGGACGACCTCTCCCGGGCCACCGCCTTCTACCGCCACGTCTTCGGCCTGCTGCCCCGGGACGACTACGAAGGCATCGCCTTCTTCCAGCTGCCCGGCACCTGGCTCATCGTCTATCCCAAGGACAAGCTGGCCGAAGACATCGGTCCCGACACGGCCCTGGCCGGCCCTGGCTTCAACGGCATCACCCTGGGCTACAACGCCCGCAGCCGGGACGAAGTGGATACCGTATTCGCCCAGGCCAAGGCCGCCGGCGCCCGCATCGCCAAGATGCCCCAGGAAACCTTCTGGGGCGGCTACAGCGGCTACTTCCAGGACCCGGACGGCTACTACTGGGAAGTGGTGTGGGGCCCCATGTTCGACCACGCCCCCGACGGCAGCCTGCTGTTCCGGGAGGGTTGAGCCGGGCAATCCGCCACTGCGGAAGCGCCGCCGAGTCTGCCGGCAGGCCCGCGGCGTTCCCGCCCGGTCGTTCCCCGCCTGCCGCTGCGCCGCCCGCGATGCCATCCGCTCCACCCTGACGCCCTAACCCGCCTTCGTTTCAGGCATGCACAGGCCGCCCTGCCGGGCACGGCCCCGCCCCGGCTGTCGCCATTTTTTGCCGACAAGCCGACTGCCGCCAGAGACGAAGGCCCGTCACAAACCCTTTTGCCGCCCTGACCCGCAGCACCGACAGAGCCGTTGCCCCCGATCCGGCAAACGCCCCAACCACACGATCAAGCAACCCAACCGCCCGACAACAGCAGACGCCAGCCAACGACAACCTCGCCGCACCCCAGCCGCCGATCACTCAAGACCGCCACCACGCCCACGACTACACCCGCAACCAACCCTACCAATCCCTACCAACCCACCTCCTGCGCCAACCATGTCCGCCCTGCCTTCTTCCCCCGCCCCCGTCACCCTGGCCGATCTCCTGGCCCGGCCCGACGTCTGGCGCGGCGACGCCCTGGCCCGGGTAAAGGCCCCCGGCCTGGCCACGGGCTACCCGGAGCTGGACCGGGAACTGCCCGGCGGCGGCTGGCCGCGCCAGGCCCTGAGCGAATTCCTGGCGCCGCCGGAGGCCGGCGTCGCCGGCCTGCTGGCCCCGGCCCTGGCCGCTCTGGCCGGCCCCCTGCTGCTGGTGGCGCCGCCCTGGCCCCTGCACGCCGCCGGCTGGGCCGCCGCCGGCCTGCCCGGCCAGCGCCTGCTGGTGGTGGAGGCCCGGGGCCAGGATGCCGCCTGGGCCTGCGAGACGGCCCTGGAAGAAGGCGGTTTTGCCGCCATCCTGGCCTGGCTGCCGGACATCGACGCCCGGGGCCTGCGCCGCCTGCAACTGGCCGCCGAAAGCTTCAGCGGCCCCGCCTGCCTGGTACGTCCCCCGGCCCGGCTGCGGGAATCCTCCCCCGCCCCCCTGCGCCTGACCGTGGAATGCCGGCCCCAGGGCCTGCAGGTGCAGATCGTCAAACGCCGGGGCGGCGGCCTGCCCCCGCCCCTCACCCTGGTGCCGCGCCTGGCCGTGGCCCGCCTTCAGGAACGCGACCGTGCTCTGGCTCGCCCTGCGCTTTCCCCTGCTGCCCCTGGACGCCCTGGCGCCCCCGCCCGACGCCCCGTCCACGCCTAGGGCCGCCGCCAGCCAGGGACGGGTGGTGGCCGCCAACGGCGCCGCCCGGCAACTGGGGGTGGCGCCGGGCATGGGTCTGGCCTCGGCCTGGGGCCTGGCGCCCGAGCTCAAGGTGACGGAGCGGGACGGCGCCGCCGAAACCCGGGCCCTGGCCGGCCTGGCCTGCTGGGGCGGCAATTTCACCCCCCAGGTCAGCCTGGACCCGCCCGCCGGCCTGCTGCTGGAAATCGGCGGCTGCCTGCGCCTCTTCGGCGGCCTACCGGCCCTGCTGCAACAGGCTGTGGACGGCGCCCTGGCCCAGGGTTACAGCCTCGCCGCCGCCTGCGCTCCGACGCCCCTGGCCGCCCGCTGGCTGGCCAACGGCGCCCCCTGGCTGGAGCCCGCCGCCGACGGCCCCCGGCCGGCAACCGCGCCCCTCCTGGCCGAAAACGGCGGTCCCCTGCCGGTGTGCGCCGACCCGGCCCGCCTGGGCGCCGCCCTGGCGCCCCTGTCCCTGGACTGCCTGGAACTGCCCCGGCAGCAGCGGCAGCGCCTGGAAAACTTCGGCGCCCGCCGTCTCGGCGACCTGCTGGCCCTGCCCCGGTCCGGCCTCAACCGGCGCCTGGGCCTGCAACTGGCCGCCGACCTGGCCCGGGCCCTGGGCGAAGTGCCCGACCCCCGGCCCCGCTTTCCCTTTCCCGACACCTTCCGCCAGGGCCTGGAACTGCCGGCCCGGGTGGACGACGCCCCCGCCCTCAACTTCGCCGCCCGCCGCCTGCTGCAACAGTTGCAGGGCTGGCTCGCCAGCCGGGGCGCCGGCGTCGGCCGCTGCACCCTGGAACTGCAGCACGAAAAATACGCCGGCAGCACCCGCCGCGGCCTGCCGCCGACCCGGCTGGTGCTGGGTTTCGCCGGCCTCACCCGGGACGGGGAGCGGCTGCAGCGGGTCCTGAGCGAACGCCTGGGCCGCCTCGCCCTGGCGGCGCCGGTGGACGCCCTGACCCTCATCGCCGACCAGGTGGAGGAACTGCCGGGCAGCGACCGCCAGCTCCCCGGCCAGGCGCCGCCGGAAGAAGAAGGCAGCGACCCGGCCCGCACCGCCGTGGCCCTGGAACGCATCAAGGCCCGCCTGGGGGAGGACAAGGTCTACAGCCTGGCCGCCGTGCCGGACCACCGCCCCGAGCAAGCCACCCGGCGCTGCGCCCCGAACCTCGATCTCCAGGGCATCACGGCCAGGGCCCAGGACCCGAGCCACTCCCACGCCATGGCAGGCCAGGGGCCGCGCCCCCTCTGGCTCCTGGCCCACCCCCAGGCCCTGGGCGAGACCCAGGGCCGCCCCCGGCACGGCGGCCCCCTGCAACTCCTGGCCGGCCCCGAGCGCATCGAAAGCGGCTGGTGGGATGAAGGGGAAAGTGCCGACGGCCTTCCCGCCCCCGGCGACCTGCGCCGCGACTACTTCGTCGCCCGCAACCCGGCCGGCGAATGGCTGTGGGTGTTCCGGGACGAGAGCGGCTGGTTCCTCCACGGCAGGTTCGCATGAGCCGGCACCATCACGGGCGGCTGCCGGCCCAGGACGACGCAAGCCGTACCGCCGGCGGCCTTCCAGCCAGCCTCCCGGCCAGCCTGTCTCCGGCAACCGCCCGAGGGAACGACAGCCCCCGGCGCCCCAGCCGCCTGCCGCCTTCCAACCGAGCTCTTTCCAACCGGGCACTCCCTCGCCCGGCCCGCCTTGCCGCACGCCGGCCAAGGCATCGCACCACCGCTCCCACCAGCAGAGGCCGCTGAACCATGCCGCTCCCGGAAACCACCCTGCCGCCGGCCCTGCCCGACTACGCCGAGCTGCACTGCCTCTCCAACTTCTCCTTCCTGCGGGGCGCCTCCCACCCGGAAGAGCTGGTGCAGCGGGCCGTGGAGCTGGGCTACGGCGCCCTCGCCGTCACCGACGAATGCTCCTTCGCCGGTTCGGTGCGGGCCCACGTGGCGGCCAAGGCGGCGGGCCTCAAGCTCATCCACGGCACCGAGATCGTGCTGGCCGACGGCCTCAAGCTGGTGCTGCTGGCCCAGAACCGGGAGGGTTACGGCAACCTCTCGGCCCTGATCACCCTGGCCCGGCGCCGGGCCGAGAAAGGCGCCTACCGCCTCACCCGGGGCGACCTGGAAGGCTTCGGCCCCAGCGGCGCCCTGCCGGACTGCCTGGCCCTGTGGGTTCCGGGGCCGCAGTTCGACTCGCCGCCCGACCCCGCCGACGGCCGCTGGCTGGCCCAGCGTTTTCCGGGCCGCTCCTGGCTGGCGGTGGAACTCCACGCCGGGCCGGACGACCGGGGCCGCCTGGAACAACTGCAGCAACTGGCCGCCGACTGCGGCCTGCCGCTGCTTGCGGCGGGCGACGTGCACATGCACAGCCGCGCCCGCCGGCCCCTGCAGGACGTGCTCACCGCCCTGCGCCTCAACACCACGGTCTTCGCCGCCGGCCACGCCCTCCACCCCAACGGCGAACGCCACCTGCGCCCGCGCCTGCGCCTGGCCCGGCTCTACCCGCCCGAACTGCTGGCCGAAACCCTGGCCGTGGCCGCCCGCTGCACCTTCTCCCTGGACGAGCTGCGCTATGAGTACCCGGAAGAAGTGGTGCCCCACGGCCTCACCCCCGCCGCCTACCTGCGCCAGGAGGTGGAAGCGGGCCTGGCGGTGCGCTACCCGGATGGCGTGCCGGAGAAAGCCCGGGCCCAGGTGGAATACGAGCTGGGCCTCATCGCCCGGCTGCAATACGAGGCCTACTTCCTCACCGTGTACGACATCGTGCGCTTTGCCCGCAGCCGGGAAATCCTCTGCCAGGGCCGGGGCTCCGCCGCCAACTCGGCGGTGTGCTACGCCCTGGGCATCACCGAGGTGGACCCGGCCAAATCCGAACTGCTCTTCGAGCGCTTCATCTCCGCCGAGCGGGGCGAGCCGCCGGATATCGACGTGGATTTCGAGCACCAGCGGCGGGAGGAAGTGATCCAGTACCTCTACGCCAAATACGGCCGGGAGCGGGCCGCCCTCACCGGCGCCCTCATCACCTACCGCACCCGGGGGGCGCTACGGGACGCAGGCCGGGCCCTGGGCTTCGGCCGGGAGCAGATCGACGCCCTGGCCGGCACCCTGGCCTGGTGGGATAGGCAGGACGAACTGCCCGAGCGCCTGCGCGCCGTGGGCCTGGACCCGGAAAGCCCCCGGGTGGCCAAGTGGCTGGCGGTGAGCCGCGCCCTGCGGGGTTTTCCAAGGCACCTGTCGCAGCACGTGGGCGGCTTCGTCATCTCCCGCGGCCCCCTGTCGCGCCTGGTGCCCATCGAGAACGCCGCCATGGCCGAGCGCAGCGTCATCCAGTGGGACAAGGACGACATCGACGCCCTGGGCCTGATGAAGGTGGATGTGCTGGCCCTGGGCATGCTCTCCGCCATCCGCCGCGCCCTCGACATGCTCGGCGCCCGGGACGGCAAGCCGGTGCGCCTGCAGGACATTCCCCGGGAATCGAAAGCGGTGTACGACATGCTCTGCCGCGGCGACAGCCTGGGCATCTTCCAGGTCGAATCCCGGGCCCAGATGGCCATGCTGCCGCGCCTCAAGCCGCGCCAGTTCTATGACCTGGTGGTGCAGGTGGCCATCGTGCGGCCCGGCCCCATCCAGGGCGACATGGTCCATCCCTACCTGAAGCGGCGCCACGGCGAAGAGAAGATCGAGAAAATCTCCCCGGCGGTGGACAAGGTGCTGCAACGCACCTACGGCGTGCCCATCTTCCAGGAACAGGTGATGCAGCTGGCCGTGGTGGCCGCCGGCTTCACTCCCGGCGAAGCAGACCAGCTGCGCCGGGCCATGGCCGCCTGGAAGCGCAAGGGCGGCCTGGAGCCCTTCGAGCAGAAGCTCATCCGCGGCATGCAGGAGCGGGGCCTGCCCGAATCCTTCGCCCGGCGCATCTTCGAGCAGATCAAGGGCTTCGGCGACTACGGCTTCCCCGAATCCCACGCCGCCAGCTTCGCCATCCTGGTCTATTTCTCCGCCTGGCTGAAACGCTTCGAGCCCGCAGCCTTCCTCTGCGGCCTGCTCAACGCCCACCCCATGGGCTTCTACGCCCCCGCCCAACTGGTGCAGGACGCCCAGCGCCACGGCGTCACCGTGCTGCCCCCGGACGTCACCCACAGCGCCTGGGAATCCCTGCTGGTGGAACTGCTGCCCGGCCATCCCCCCGCCCGCCCCCGCACCGTGCGCCTGGGCCTGCGGGAAATCGCCGGTTTCAACCAGGCCGCCGCCGAGCGTATCGTCGCCGCCCGGCAGGAAGGACCCTTCCAATCCGTGGCCGACCTGGCCGCCCGGGCCGGATTACAGCGTCCGGAGCTGGAACGCCTTGCCGCCGCCAACGCCCTGCAAGCCCTGGCCGGCCACCGCCGCGCCGCCGCCTGGGAAAGCGCCGCCGTGGAAAACACCGGCCAGCCCCGCCACCATGGCAGCCGCAGCGGCCATGGCCAGGAGGCGGAACAAAGAAAGGAAAGAGGAGGCGCCCAAGCCCCTGGCAGACGCAGCAGCGTCAGCGACGCCACCAACGCAACAGGCCGCAGCAAAAACGGGATGGACGAGAGAGACGAGAGGGTCCACTCCCTCCCCATCCAGGGCGACCTCTTCGCCGCCCTGCCCCCGCCCGTGGAAGCGCCGCCGCCCCTGCCAACTCCCACGGAAGGGGAAGACCTGGTGGCCGACTACGCCACCCTGGGCCTCACCCTGGGCCGCCACCCCCTGGCCCTGCTGCGGGATCGCCTCACGGCCGGCCGCTTCATCACCGCCGCCGAACTGCGGGCCGCGCCGGACAGGAAACTGGCCCGGGCCGCCGGCATCGTCACCCACCGCCAGCGCCCCGGCACCGCCAGCGGCATCGTCTTCGTCACCATGGAAGACGAAACCGGCCCCATCAACGTCATCCTCCGCCCCGAACTGGTGGAAAAACAGCGCCGCGAAACCCTGGCTGCCCGCCTCCTGGGCGTCTACGGCCAACTCGAATCCCGCCACGGCGTCACCCATCTGGTGGCCAAGCGGCTGGTGGATCTGACGCCGCTACTGGGGAGGCTGGCGACTAGGAGTCGGGATTTTCATTAGCGGATTGTCATCACGAAGACCAGCAATTTCTCAAATCACCTCTCGCTGAGTTAGATGGAATGAATGCATAATTAATGCACTTGGAATTTTTGGAGTAGCTCCAAGCTCAATCGCAACTTTGGGGAACGTATGGAACTGATCGACTTGCACTTGACCCGTGTGGTAATACATGAAGTGTTCCAACGCGCGGATGACAGAACACGAGTTCAACCACGGTATGGCAACGCCCTTGAACATTTGGACGGAGACGCCGTAGATGCACTCCGAGGACGAATTGTTTCTGCTATGGCAAGTCCAGCCAAATGTCTACAAATGGCGATAAATAAAACTGAGCTTGGATCAATGTTTCATTTGGCTACTCAATTAGTAGATGCCGATGACCAGTTATTTATTACTCAGTCACAGCAAGCAGCAGAGCTTCTGGCTGATGCACAGGCTTCGAGAAAAATTCCGGGAGGAATACTGGTTGCTTTTACCGGAAGGGCAGGAGCACCAGCAAGGCGCTTAGTCGGAATAATTAAGGCAGAGGTTCATAGCGGCTTTACCCGAGAGCAATCAGCGCAAGGCATGACACTTAAGTACTTAAAGAACCTTTTGCTCACAGCCCAAACGAAGCTTTACAAAATAGGTCTTTTTTTTGAGGCTAATCCAGAAGCAGAGGGACAACCTGCAGATCGCTGGAATGCCTTCATTTATGATGAGACACTGACACTCGCCAATCGTGATGGTGCTGCTCAATATTTTTATGAAGGTTTTCTCGGAACAAAATTTTTGGAATCTAGTGCAAGAAACACCAAAAAATTCCATGATCTGACTAAGAATTTTATTCGAGCAATGCATGTTCCAGAAGAAGAACGTATTGCATTACACAACGCACTGGTTGCTTATCTAAAAGTCGATCAGTCACCCACTGTCAGCATCCAGAGCTTTGCAGATAATTATTTTGCGGACCCAGATATCCGCGACACTTATCGAAAGCACATGATTGCATCAAACTTTCCGACAGTTGCTGTTGCCAAAGACATTTCTGATGTTAGTTCGGTACTGAGAACACGGAAGTTTATGTTTAGAAATCACGTTCGACTAATAGCACCTGCGGAAGGTTTCGATGACTTGGTCAAAATTGAGGCAATTGAAGGCGATCAAGATCCGCAAGGTCAGCGGCCACGCTGGACAAAAATAACAGTGAAATCTGATATTTCTGGACAAGAATGAAAGAGATTGAATTCATTGAACGCTGGAGGTCTGAGCAAGCCAGCTACTTGGCTTGGGGCTCCTTTGTTCGTGACTCGGTAACCCGAGGACTCTCAGCCCTTGGGTTAAATCCCGCTTCATTTTTGAAAATACCTGCAGAACCAAGGCTTAAAGAAGAAAATTCTTTGGTTGGAAAGGCTTTTCATAGGGGAAAGAACTACCTCGACCCATATCAGGAAATCGAAGACAAAGTTGGGGTTCGCTTTGTTGTTCTACTGACAGCAGAGGTACAGAAAGTTTCCGACGTAATAGAGTCAAATACTGATTGGACAACAAGTCTAGACAAAGATTTTGAGGCTGACCGAGAGTCTCGACCTCTGGAGTTTGCATATCAATCAAAACATTATGTTGTCAAAGCTGCTCGAAACATTCAGGTTGGTGATGTACTTGTCCAAATGGGTACTCCATGCGAAGTACAAATACGAACTTTGCTTCAGCACGCACACTCCGAACTGACGCATGACAATATATACAAAAAAAACCCAGACACAGAGATATCAAAGAAGGTAGAGAGAACCGTCGCCAAAAGCATGGCATTAATTGAGGCGGTTGATGATTTTTTTTCTCAGGTTCTCACTGAGCTAGAACAAGCTAGTGAAGTAGAGCGTAGAGCCCTCGCCACCATGAGTGAGCTCTATGCTCATTATGTTGGCCGCCCTCCACTAGTTGACAAAACAAATGCCATCGTTTTTGGGGCTTTTCGCGAGCAACTAACCTTAGATTTAAGAGGGGATATTATTGCTTTAATGGAACGCTATAATTTCATCGGCCAGAGAATTTCTAGTAGATTCGAGACTCAATATACTTTCAGACAACCATGGATTTTATTAGCGTACCTTCTGGTTGAGTCTAGACCCAACTTAGTAAAAGAAAATTGGCCTTTGACAATGCAAGAAATTGAACCAGTATTCGTTGACTTAGGAAAATCAACACAATAATCTCGATTAGTATAAATAGCTAACCAACATCAAAGTGGATTCCTTTCAAACATCCACCTAAGGAAAGCTCTTTTTCCAAAAAATAGCTTAGGTTTTTTTCCTTTCCTCCGCTTCATATCCCGTACCATGTCCCCCACCCTCGCCCAACAACTCACCTTCCTCCGCGAAATCGACCGGCTGAAAAGCGTGGTCCGGCTGACGCCCCTGCTCGACCGCTCGCGGCGGGAGAACAGTGCGGAGCATTCCTGGCATCTGGCCCTCTATGCCCTGGTGCTGGCGGAACATGCGGCGGGGGAGGTGGATGTGCTGCGGGTGGTGAAGATGCTGCTGATCCACGACATCGTGGAGATCGACGCGGGGGACGTACCCTTCCATGTGCCGGAGAGCCATGCGGGCCAGGCGGAGCGGGAGCGGCTGGCGGCGGAGCGCCTCTTCGGCCTGCTGCCGGCGGCCCAGGCGGCGGAGTTTCGGGAGCTGTGGTTCGAGTTCGAAGCGGCCCAGAGCGACGATGCCAGATTCGCCAAGGCTCTGGACCGCTTCCAGCCCATGCTGCACAACGCCGCCACCGAGGGCGGCACCTGGGTGGAATGCGCCGTCACCCTGGAGCAGGTGAAGCAGCGCTGCCGCCCGCCCATCGAGAAGGGCTCCCCCGCCCTGTGGGCCGTGGCCGAGCAGATGGCCGAGGCCCACCTGGGGCCGGCCGACGGCGAGACGCCGGACCAGGCGGCCTGAGGCCCGGTTCCGGGCCTCGGCCGATCCTCCTTCTGCCCGCTGGGCCCCGCCCGGGAGCGGGCTTGCCGCCTAATCCACACTTGCCACACCCGCCCCATCCTGCCCCGGTCTGCCGAAACGGGTCGGGGGCGCTTCTGCCAGGGGGCTGTCGGCTTCCATCACCGGCTCGCCCTGGCTGCGTTGCAGGGGAATGACGCCGGCCCAGGCGGGCCAGGCCAGATCCTCCGCATCGTCCTTGGGGCCGCCCTGGCGCACCTTGGCCGAGGCTTCGGCCAGGGAGAGGCGCAGCACGGCGGTAGCGTTCACCTCCTTGGCCGTCATGGGCCGCAGTTCCTCCCAGCGCCCCGGGTAGAGGCCCTCGATGAAGGCCCGCAGGGCCCGGTGCTTTTCCTCCGGCTCGGTCACCGCCTCGAAGCGGCCGTAGATCACCACAGAGCGGTAGTTGAGGGAGTGGTGCATGGCGGAGCGGGCCAGCACCAGGCCGTCGGCCAGGGCGATGCTGACGCAGGCCTCCCCGGCCAGCAGGGCCTGGCCCAGGCGCGAGGCCTTGGCGGCGTGCAGGTAGAGGTGGTCGCCCTCGCGCCAGTGCAGGGTGGGAATGGCGTGCACGCTGCCCTCCCACTGGAAGGCCACGGTGCACAGCAGGCCCGCATCCACGATGGCGGCGACGCTGGCCAGGTCGTAGGCGGCCCGCTGGGGCCGGCGCAGGACCCGGGTGCGGGCGGAAGGGCTGGAAGAGGCGGAAGGGCCGGAAGGGTTTGGGGAAGGCTGGGATTCGCTCATGGCGGCAAGCTCCGGTGAATGGAAACAGGGCCAGCCTAAGGCTTGCGTGGTACCTTCTGTAGCACCACCAAACACCTTATTCATGGAGCCACGATGGAACTGGACTGGCTGCTGGCCCCGCCCCTGCCCGAGGCCATGCCCCGGCAGCGCCTGCTCTACCACCGCCTGCGGGACGCCATTCTCAGCGGCCGCCTGGCCCCGGCCACACGCCTGCCGGCCAGCCGCGCCCTGGCCGATTCCCTGGGCATCGCCCGCAACACGGTGATCTTCGCCTACGAGCAGCTGACAGCCGAAGGCTGCCTGGTGGCGGACCGCCAGGGCACCCGGGTGGCGCCCCTGGCCGCCCTGGGCGCCGCCGCCGATGCCCCTGCCCAACGCGGCCCGGCCCCGCCTTCGCCGGGGCTGTCGGCCCGGGCCGAAATCGCCCGCCAGCCCGCCGTCGTGCCCCATGCGCCGCCCCTGCCCTTCAGCCCGGGCATTCCGGATTACGGCCCCTTTCCCTTCCGTGCCTGGCGGGGCTGCCTGGAGCGGGCCTGGCAGGAGGTGAGCTGGCGGGAACTGGGCTACACCGCCCACGGCGGCGACCCGGCCCTGCGCCGGGAGCTGGCGGGCCACCTGACCACGGTGCGGGGCCTGCCGGTGGCGGCGGAGCAGATCGTCATCACCAGCGGCACCCAGAGCGGCCTGGACCTGTGCGCCCGCTTTCTGGCCGACGCCGGCCACACCGCCTGGCTGGAAAACCCGGGCTACCAGGCGGCCCGCATCGCCTGGAGCCTGGCCGGCCTGGCCCTGCACGACGTGGCGGTGGACGAGGGCGGCATGGCGCCGACGTCGGCAGACTGGGCGGAACAGCCGCCCCGGCTGATCCTCCTCACCCCCTCCCACCAGTACCCCACGGGCCGGGTCATGCCCCTGGGGCGCCGGCTGGACCTCATCGAGCAGGCCCGGCAGGCCGGCGCCTGGATCGTCGAGGACGACTACGAAAGCGAATTCCGCCGCGCCGGCCCGGCGCCCCCGGCCCTCTTCGGCCTGCAGGAGGAGGCGCCGGTGGTCTATGTGGGCACCTTCAGCAAGACCCTCTACCCGGGCCTGCGCCTGGGCTATCTGGTGCTGCCCCGGGGCATCGCCGCCGACTTCGCCCTGGCCGCGGCCCAGACCACCCGGGCCGGCCAGGGCATCGAGCAGCGGGCCCTGGCGGACTTCATCCGGCGCGGCCACTACACCGCCCACCTGCGCCGCATGCGGGCCCGCTACGCGGCCCGCCAGACGGCCCTGCGCCAGGCCCTCGCCGCCGCCCTGGGGCCGGACCTGCGACTCGGCGGCGGCGAGGCTGGCCTGCACCTGGTGCTGGAACTGCCGCCCCAGCAGGACGACCGGGCCGTGGCCGCCCGGGCCGCCGCCCTGGGCCTGGGCCCGCGCCCCCTCAGCCACTACGCCCGGCCCCCGGTGCGCTGCAACGGCCTGGTGCTGGGCTACGGCAATCTGGAAACGGGCATGGTGGGCGATGCGGTGCAACGGCTGAAACTGGCCCTGGCGCTCGGGGAACCGCTGCCGGGCTGAGACAGGGGCGGGCGCGGGGAAGCGGGGCACGGCTGCTTTTCCGCGAACGCCTGGAACAGGCTCGGGCGGACAGGACCGGCCCCATGACCGGCACCAGCCGGGAACGGGCCCGGCGCCGCCCACCGGCCATCCCGTCGGCATGAAGCCAGAACTTGCCGCAGCCATGGCCCGCTGCCCGGGCCGGGGCGGAAAATCCTCCTTAAACGACGCTGCCGCCTCGCCTAGAATGAAGACGGCGACGGCGGTCCGGCAGCGGCAAAGATGGCGCCGTTGTGAGAGAATCCGGGCCCAGAAACCAATCGGGGCGCCCGCCGGCGCTTTCCCCACCTGCAAATCCATAGGCACACCATGAGCACCCAAGGCACGCAGCGCCGCAGCACCTTCGACAAGATCGAGATCGGCCAGAAATTTTTCGACCCCATCAGCGCCGAATACTTCGTCAAGCTGACCGACACCACCGCCGCCATGGTCACCGGCATCGGCGACGGCACCATCCCCGACGAATTCGAACCGGAAGACGTGGTCCGCATCGACGGCTAAGGGGCTTTCCAGCCCCTCCGCCCCGACCCGCCCCGGCCGGCCGCTCCAGGCCTGGGGCAGCCAAGGGGCAGAAAGCACAGTCGCCATGGACGCACCCGCCCCCTGGGGCAATCTGCTGGCCGTTCCCGACGGCCCCCTCGACGGAGAGCGCTTCGACGCGCTGCTGGCGGGTGGCGCCTTTCGCCTCGAGCGCATCGTTTCCACCGGCCAGTCCAGCCCGCCCGGTTTCTGGTACGACCAGGAAGACGGCGAATGGGTGGCCCTGCTCAGCGGCGCCGCCGAACTGCAGTTCGAGGACGAGGCCGAGCCGCGCCGCCTGGCCCCCGGCGACTGGCTGCACATCGCCCCCCACCGCCGCCACCGGGTGCACTGGACCGCCCAGGACCAGACCACCGTCTGGCTGGCCATCCACTACCGTTAGCCGCTCCTGCCGGCTGCCCCTCGGGCAATTCGCTTTGCCGCGCCGGCAAATGCCGGCGCCCTTCCCTGCCTTGCTTCACACCCCGTCTTGCTCCAAGCCCCGCCGCTGCTGCGCCCGGGACTGCGCCGCCCTGCCCTAGCGGTAGTCGATGACCGAGCCGTCGGCCCGGCGCAGCACAATCTGGTCGCTGCGCTGGATGCCGTCCACGGCCCGGCGGCAGAGGTCGAGAAAATGCTGGATGCCCCGGGTGCGGAATTTCTGGCGGTGGATGATGAAGTGGAACTGGCGCCGCAGATTGAGCCCGGGGGCCGGCAGTTCCGCCAGGCTGCCGCGGCGGAAGGCCTCCTTCAGGGCCAGGCGGGAAATGCAGCCGATGCCCAGGCCCGCTTCCACGGCCCGCTTGATGGCCTCCGTGTGTTCCAGTTCCAGCGCCACTTTCAGCCGGGGCAGCCGTGATCCCAGCGCCCCTTCAAGGGTCTGGCGGGTACCCGAGCCGGGCTCCCGCAGAATCCAGGGCTCGGCCAGGAGGTCTTCGAGCGTGGCGTCCTGCCTGCCCGCCAGGGCATGGTCCGGAGCGGCGAAGACCGCCAGTTCGTCCTCGATCCAGGGCGACACTTCCAGATCCGGGTGCTGGCAGACGCCTTCGATGAGGCCGAAATCCAGCTCGAAATTGGCCACCTGGCGGATCACCGTGGCGGTGTTGTGCACCTCCAGATGGACCCGGCCCCGGGATTCCTCCGGCCGCCCGCCCATGAACTCTCCCAGCAGCAGGGGCGCCAGGTAGTTGCCGATGGTCAGGGTCGCCCCCAGGCGCAGGGGGCCGCCCTCACCCTCGCCCTGCAGCAGGGCCTCCACGTCCCGCCCCTGGTCCAGCAGGGCCTGCACCCGGGGCAGCAGCTGGCGCCCCAGTTCGTTGAGCTGCAGGCGCTTGCCGTGGCGGTCGAAGAGGCGGGTGTCGAACTGCTTTTCCAGTTCGTTGAGGCTCATGCTCACCGCCGACTGGGACAGGGACAGGCTCTCCGCCGCCCGGGAGACGCTCTCCTGGCGGGCCACGGCGACGAAGGATTCCAACTGGCGCAGGGTGAATTTCATGGCGAGGGGCCTTGCTTATCAATTTGTCTGACGGATTATATAAATTTAATTCGATTCATCTATATGAACCCGACCCCTAGAATCCGTTCCAACTTCCCGTCACCTTTGTCCCCACGATCCGCGAAAGTCCTGCCATGTCCTCGTTCATCCACGAAGAAGTCACCAGCGTGCATCACTGGAACGACAGCCTGTTCAGCTTCAAGACCACCCGGGACCCGGGCCTGCGCTTTCGCACCGGCCAGTTCGTCATGATCGGCCTGGAAGTGGAGGGCCGCCCCCTGATGCGCGCCTACAGCATCGCCAGCGCCCACTACGAGGACCATCTGGAATTCTTCAGCATCAAGGTGCCGGACGGCCCCCTCACCTCCCGCCTGCAGCACCTCAACCCGGGCGACAAGATGCTGGTCAGCCGCAAGCCCACCGGCACCCTGGTGCTGGACGACCTGAAACCCGGCAAGCACCTCTACCTGCTGGGCACCGGCACCGGCCTGGCGCCCTTCATGAGCGTGATCCGGGACCCGGAAGCCTACGAGCAGTTCGACAAGATCGTGCTGATCCACGGCGTGCGCACGGTGAGCGAACTGGCCTATTCCGACTTCATCGAGAACGAGCTGCCCAACAATGAATTCTTCGGCGAGCTGGTGCGGGAAAAGCTGATCTACTACCCCACCGTGACCCGGGAGCCCTTCCGTAATCAGGGCCGCCTCACCGACCTGCTGGAAAGCGGCAAGCTGTGCGCCCAGATCGGCCTGCCCCAGCTCAACCCGGAAACCGACCGGGCCATGCTCTGCGGCAGCCCGGCCATGCTGGCCGACACCAGCGCCATGCTGGACCGCCTCGGCTTCCAGGTTTCCCCCCACATCGGCACCCCCGGCGACTACGTCATCGAGCGGGCCTTCGTGGAAAAATAAGGCGCTTCGTGCGCTACCAAAAACCGGGCCCAGCGCCCGGTTTTTTTTTCGCCGGCGGCAACCCCGGTCCGCCATGCCGGCAGTCGGCTCACGGCACTGCGGCGGCATCCTGCCGGCATGAATTTGTGAAACTTGATTCACATCAAGTTTTCGACTTTCCAAGGTACTGGATTGCAAGGAGAAAATCCGCCCCCCACACCACCCCCGCGCCATCGCTTGCCAGACGCCATCTTTCGCCCGTTGCACAAAAAAAACCAAGACGACATCAACGGGGGTTGGACATGGAAATCACGACAGGTGAGAGCATCGCCTCGCCAACGCTCATGGAAGTCCTGCAGGAAGTGCTGCCGGACTCCAAGATCGCCCACCGGGTCAGCTGGGAACGCTGGGCCCCGGGCACCCTGTGGCAGTCCTGCCACAACCGCAGGCAAAGTCTGTTCGTGGTCCGCCACGGCCGCCTGGAACTGGCGGTGACGGATGCGGAAGGCCGGGAACGCTCCCTGCGCCTGCTGGCCGAATCGGAGCTGTTCGGCACCGAGGCCCTGGCCGCCGGCCCCGCCGCCGAGGGCGAGGCCGCCCGGCAGGATTACGGCATCCGCGCCGTCACCTATTCCGAAGTGCTGCAGATTCCCCTGGACATCGTGGATCAGCTGATCGCCCAGCTGCCCCTCTTCCGCAAGGCTCTCACCAGCAGCATCGCCAACCACATCTGGGCCCTGGAACGGGAGCGGGAACACGGCCGCTCCATGCCCACCAACAACCGTCTGCTGTGCTATCTGCGCTGCGGCGAAAACGGCATCCGGAGCGGGCAGAAGCCCAGCGGCAAGGCCACCCTGCCCATGCACCTGCTGGCCCGGCGCATCGGTTGCAGCGCCGGCCACCTCTCCCGCTCGGTCAGCACCATGGTGCGCCAGGGCATGCTGCTGCGCCAGGACGGGCGCCTGCAATTGCAGGGCGACGGCGAACGGCCCTACGCTTTCTGCGAAGGCTGCGCCTAGGTGCCAGGCCAGCTCACCGTCACGGCAGGAAGGCCCGGGTACGTGAGTCAGCCTCAGTAAGGCAAGGGGAAGCGGCGGCACAGTTCCGCCACCTGGGCCCGGACCGCAGCGGCGACTGCCGGGTCCGGCGCTTCCGGATTGGCGGCCAGGGCTTCGAGCAGATGCACGATGAGACCGCCGATCAGGCGGAACTCGGCGGTGCGAAAGCCCCGGCTGGTGCCGGCCGGGCTGCCGACGCGGATGCCGGAAGTGACCATGGGCTTTTGCGGATCGTGGGGAATGGCGTTCTTGTTGAGGGTGATGCCGACCCGCTCCAGGGCCTTCTCCGCCACATTGCCGGTCAGATTCAAAGGGCGCAGGTCGGCCACCGCCAGGTGGGTGTCGGTGCCGCCGGAGACGATGCGCAGGCCGCCGGCTGCCAGGGCATCGGCCAGGGCCTGGGCGTTTTCCACCACCCGGGCCCGCATAGCTGCGGAACTCCGGTTGCAGGGCCTCGCCGAAGGCCACCGCCTTGGCGCCGATCACGTGCATCAGGGGTCCGCCCTGCAGGCCGGGAAAAACGGCGGAATCGATGGCCTTGCCGAGGGCCGCGTCGTTGCTCAGGATGAGGCCGCCCCGGGGCCCGCGCAGGGTCTTGTGGGTGGTGGAGGTCACCACGTCGGCGTAAGGCAGGGGCGACGGATGGGCGCCGCCGGCGACGAGGCCGGCGAAATGGGCCATGTCCACCAGCAGCCGGGCCCCGACCCGGTCGGCGATGCGGCGGAACTCGGCGAAATCGAGAATGCGGGAATAGGCGGACCCGCCGGCGATGATCAGCTTGGGTCGATATTCATAGGCCAGCTGCTCCACCTGCGCCATGTCGATGCGGTGGTCGTCCGCCCGCACGCCATAGGCGACGCCGCGGAACCACTTGCCCGACTGGTTCATGGGCGCGCCGTGGGTGAGGTGGCCGCCAGCGGCCAGACCCAGGCCGAGAATGGTGTCACCGGGTTGCAACAGGGCCAGATAGACGGCCTGATTGGCCTGGCTGCCGGAATGGGGCTGCACGTTGGCGTAGGCGCAGCCGAAGAGGCCCTTGGCCCGGGCGATGGCCAGGGCTTCCACACCATCCACCGGGCCGCAGCCGCCGTAATAGCGCCGACCCGGGTAGCCTTCCGCGTACTTGTTGGTGAGCACCGAGCCCTGCATTTCCAGCACGGCGCGGCTGACGATGTTCTCCGAGGCGATCAGTTCGATCGAATGCCGCTGCCGCGCATATTCGGCAGCCACGTAGCGGGCCGCTTCGGGGTCGATGCGGCCCAGCGCTCCGGGGGCCTGGTCGTATGGCGGCCGGGGCAGATCATTTGGGTTGTTCATCTCTCGTTACCTTTCTCTGTTGCTGATGGACGAGGCGCCGGCAGCCCCGGCGCCATTGCTGGTTCCCGCCCGGCCTAGCGCCCGTCCCCGGCCGCGGACTGGCCAAGGCGGGGCATGCCGCGCAGGAGGCGCAGGTCGCCGTGGATCAGGGCGTGGGCCGCCAGGCCGGCGAGCAGGCCCCAGAAGGCGCCCCCCAGGCCGAACAGGGTGACGTTGGCGGCAGTGGCGAGAAAGGTGATCAGGGCCGTTTCCCGGCCCCGCAGATCCACCAGGGCCGTGGCCAGGCTGCCGCCGATGGCGCCGAGCAGGGCCAGGCCGGCCAGGGTGGTGATGAAGGTGGGCGGCAGCACCACGAAGAGGGCCGCCAGGGTGGTGCCGAAAATGCCCACCAGGGTGTAGAACACGCCGCAGGCCAGGCCGGCGATGTAGCGCTTGCCCGGCTCCTCGTGGGATTCCCTGCCGGTGCAGATGGCCGCGGTGATGGCGGCCACGTTGAAGGCATGGGAGCCGAAGGGAGCCATCAGCAGGGAGCCCAGCCCGGTCACCGCCAGGATGGGGCTGGCGCTGGTCTTGAAGCCGTCGTTGCGCAGCACCAGCATGCCCGGCATGTACTGGCCGGTGAGGGTGATGACGAAGAGCGGCAGGGCCACGCTGAGCAGGGCGTTCACCGAGAAGGCGGGCGTGGTGAACACCGGCAGGGCCAGCTTCAGCGAGACCCCGGCGAAGCTGGCCTGGCCGAGCCCGAGCAGCAGCAGGATGCCGGCCACCAGCACGCCGACGATGGCATAGCGGGCGGTGAAGCGGCGCAGCAGGGCATAGGTCAGCACCAGTACCCCCACCAGCAGCGGGTCCATGCCGGCGCCGCCGAAGGCGCCGATGCCGAAGCGCAGCAGGATGCCGGCCAGCAGCCCGGCGGCGATGCCGGGAGGAATCATCTTCACCACCCGCTCGAAGTAGCCGGAGACGCCCAGCACCATGAAGCCGACGGCGGAGAGCATGTAGGCGCCGATCATTTCCGCATAGGGCGTGGTGGACAGCACGGCGATGAGGAAAGCGGCGCCGGGGGTGGACCAGGCGGTGATGATGGGCTCCCGGTAGCGGTAGCTCAGCCAGGCGCCGGTCAGGCCGACGCCCACGGAAATGGACCAGATCCAGGAGGCGGTCTGCTCCGGGCTCAGGCCGGCCGCCTTGGCGCCCTGGAAAACCAGGATGAAGGTGCCGCCGTAATTGACGATGACCGAGATCAGGGCCGCCACGGTGGGATGCAGCAGGTCGGCAGGCTTGAGGGATTGGGTGTTCACGGGCGGTCTCCTGGGGCGTCGATTGGCCTTGTCAGCCCCGTCAGTGTGGCGGCAAAATGGCCTTGTATAAATTGCCACTTTTGATAATTAATAAGACCACTTTGCCATAGCCCGGACTGTGCCGGATGTCGCCTGCCGCGCTTCTCCGGCCGCTGCCGGCGCGGCTTTTCCCGATTCCCGTGCACCGAACTGCGCTTCCCACCAAGCTGAGAAACTCCCCATGAGAACCCGTGCCACCGCCTATCCGATCTGGAACCGCTTCACCCCGGAAGCGGGCAGCCGGCTGTCCATGCGCGAGCAGCTGGTGCGCTTCTTCCGCCAGGGGGTGGCGGACGGCACCCTGCAGGCCGGCATCCGCCTGCCCGCCTCCCGGGTGCTGGCGGCGGAACTGAAGCTGTCCCGGATCACCGTCTCCGGCGCCTACGAGCAGCTGATCGCCGAAGGCTTTCTCGAGGCGCGCCAGGGATCGGGGACCTATGTGGCAGCCCACGCCGCCGGCCCGGTCCGGGCACCGGCTCCTGGGGGCAGCGCTTCGATCGCGTCTGCCGCTTCCGCCAGGAACACTGCCCCACGGCGGCCGGCGGCAGGACCTGCAAGCACGCCGGGCTCCCAGCGCGCCCGTTGCCTGCGCGGCCCCGACTCCATGTCCATGGCCCAGGCCGCCTGGCCCCTGACGCCGGGCCTGCCGGCCCTGGATGCCTTTCCCTACGCCCTCTGGGGCCGCCTCGACGGCCGCTTCTGGCGCCGCCATCCGGCCCCCGACCTGTCCTACGGCGAGCCCCAGGGGCTGCTGGCCCTGCGGGTGGCCCTGGCCGAATACCTGGGCGCCGCCCGGGGCGTAGTCTGCCGCCCGCACAACATCATCATCGCCCCCGGCGCCCAGGCGGCCATCGCCATCGCCGCCCTGGCCCTGACCGACGCGGGGGATTCGGTGTGGGTGGAAAACCCCGGCTACGACGCCGCCTACCGCAGCCTGGTCCTCTCCGGCGTGACGGCGGTGGGCATCCGGGTGGATGACGCGGGCCTGGACGTGGAGGACGGCCGCCGGCGGGCGCCAGAGGCACGGCTGGCCCTGGTCTCGCCCTCCCACCAGTATCCCCTGGGCGTCACCATGAGCCTGGAGCGACGTCTGGCCCTGCTGCAATGGGCCGACGAGGCCAACGCCTTCATCCTGGAAGACGATTACGACAGCGAGTTCCGCCACGAAGGGGCGCCGACCCCGGCACTGAAGGCCCTGGATGCGCGCAACGGCCGCGTCATCTATATCGGCACCCTGAGCAAGCTGCTCGCCCCGGGCCTGCGGCTGGGCTATCTGGTGGTGCCCGACGAACTGGTGGAGGTGCTGCAGACGGTGCGCAACGGCACCGACCACCGGGTACCCGCCTCGATCCAGGCCACGGCGGCCGAATTCATCGGCAACGGCCACTTGGGCGCCCACATCCGCCGCACCCGGGCCCTTTACGGGGAGCGGCGGGCCGCCCTGCTCGAGGCCCTCAGGGAAGCCAGAGAAGCGCGGTTTTCCGTCACCCATGCGGCCACCGGGCTGCACCTGCTGGCCCATCTGCCCGGGCGGGTGGACGACCTGGCCCTGGCCGCCGCCGCCCGCGCCCACCGCATCGGCGTCACGCCCCTGTCGGCCTACCGGGTCGGCCCCGGGGCCGGCGCCTCACGGGGATTGCTGATGGGCTTCGGCAACACCCGGCCGGAAGCGATCCGGGCCGCCGTACGCACCCTGTGCGGGCTCTATCCGGACGCCGGCTGAAACGGTGGCGGTGCCGCCCTAGGCCTCGCCCCGGGCCAGCACCACGGTGAACCAGAAGGTGGCGCCCTGGCCGGCCTGGCTGTTGATGCCGATGCAGCCGCCCATCATTTCCACCAGGTGCTTGCTGATGGAAAGCCCCAGGCCGGTGCCGCCGAACTTGCGGGCGATGGAACCGTCCACCTGGGTGAAGGGGGCGAACAGCTGGGGAATCTTTTCCGCCGGGATGCCGATGCCCGTGTCGCTGACGGCAAAGCGCAGGATGACGTTGCCGCCGCTCTCCCCTTCCCGCCACACCGAGAGGGTGATCTCGCCCCGGGCGGTGAACTTGACCGCGTTGGCCACCAGATTGACCAGGATCTGGCGCAATCGCCCCGGATCGCCGCGCAGCTTGAGGGGCACGTCCGGCTCCACATGCAGATGCATCTCCAGGCGCTTGCTCCGCACCTGGGGCGCGAACAGTTCCATCACCTGGGCCAGCTGCTGCCCCAGGTCGAAGTCCCGGCTCTCCAGGTCGAGCCGGCCGGCCTCGATCTTCGACAGGTCCAGGATGTCGTTGATGATGGCCAGCAGGGATTCGCCGCTGCTGTTGATGACCTCCACGTATTCCCGCTGCTCCTCGTCCAGGGGCGTTTCCCGCAGCACCTGGGCCATGCCGAGGACGCCGTTCATGGGGGTGCGCAGCTCGTGGCTCATGTTGGCGACGAACTCGGACTTGGCCCGGCTCGCCTGCTCCGCCGACGCCAGGGCATCCTGCAGCCGCTGCAGGCTCTCCAGCTGGAATATCTTCAGCAGGCCCATCACCGCCAGGGCCACCAGCACGGCGCAGGCCGCCCGCAGCAGTTGCACCGGGACGTGGAACAGTTCGAGGAAGGTCTGCTGGTTGATGAGGGATGGCGGGAACCAGTCGGCCCGGGGCACCACGATGCCCCCCAGCACGGCATGGAGGATGAAGGCCCCGGCCGCCACATTGCTGGCCAGGCGGATCGAGCGCTGCTCCGCCGCCGGCATGGTCTCCAGCAGGACCTGCCGGCAGTAGAGGTAGAAGCCGATGCCGGTCAGCAGGCTGGCGGGAAAGCCGCCCAGGTAGCGGGACCAGATGGTCATGCCCAGCAGCGGCGCGGCGCTGAGGCCGGCGCCGAGAGCGACGCCCAGGAGCATGGGGAAATACAGCCAGGGCCCCAGGAGCCAGCGTACACGGGCTTGCCAGGGCGATGGGGCGAGGGAGGCCAGCACCAGGTTGCGGCCGAACTCGAACAGGAAAAGGTAGGAAAGCAGCAGCAGGAAGGGGCGCGTCGCGGCCAGCCAGGGCACGTCGCCCCGCACTTCGCGCCACAGGTCGGTCCATTCGAGGAAGCCGTGAACGAAACCGAAGGCCGCCAGCATCCACAGGATGCGGGACAGCTGCAGATGGCTGCGGTGGTCGTAGCGGACGACGATGACCACGCCCATGAGGAGGAAGGCCAGGCCGTAGACCAGATAGACCACATCCATCGTCATTCACCTTTTCTAACGGCGTCGCAATGGCGCCATGGTCGCATTCCCAGCCCCTTCGGGCCAAGCACCGCAGCCGCTCTCCGACGGCATCAGGCGGCGGCAGGCCGGGCCGCCCGCATGGCGGCCGCCATGTCCCGGGCCGCCACCGCCACCACCTCGGCGTCGATGCGGCCCTGGTGCGCCAGTTCCTGGAGGAACTGCAGCACGGCATCGGCCGAGAGTCCGGCCCGGTAGGGACGGTCCTGGGCCATGGCCTGGAAAATGTCCGCCACCCGCAGGATGCGGGCCTCCCGGGACATGGCGTCCACGGTCAGGTGGAAGGGGTAGCCGCTGCCGTCCGGCTCCTCGTGGTGGTAGGAGGCCCAGGCGGCAATTTCCTCGAAGCCCCGGATGCGGTGCAGGATCTGGTAGGTCTCGAAGCTGTGGGCGTTGATCATCTTGCGTTCCCGCTCGTCGAGCTGGCCCGGCTTGTCCAGCACCTCGTCGGGCACCCGCAGCTTGCCCAGGTCGTGCAGCAGGCCGGCGATTTCCAGGCGCTCGCAGTTGGCCTGGGGCACCCCCATGGCTTCGGCCAGGTGCCGGGCCAGACGGGCGACGCCGAGGGAATGTTCGGCAGTGAAGGGGCTCTTGGCATCGACGATGCGGGAGAAGATGCCGGCCAGCTGCTTCAGCTGGGCCAGGGAGGCGCGGCAGGGCTGGCCCTGGGCCAGCATGTCCTCCAGGGCGGACTGGATGCCCCGGGGCTCCAGGCGCAGCCAGAAGGCCTCGGCGGCAGAGGCCTGGAGAAAGGCTTCCACCAGCTCCGGGGCGAAGAAGGTGCCGGCGCTGTCGCGAATTTTCTGGCGGATGGCCGGCGCCTGCATGAGCACGTTGCCGCTGCTGTAGTAGGGCGCGGTCAGGGCATCCACCCGGTCCACCAGGAAGATCAGGTTGGCCTGCTCGGCCACCTGGCGGGAGACGTCGGCCCGCCCCTGCAGGTCCTGCCAGTGGGTGTGGTGGTAATGCACCGGCTCGGCCATGGCGGCCAGGGGCCCGAAGTCCCGCAGCAGCTCGCAGCCGACGTTGCAGTGTTCCTGGGACATCTGCCAGTCGAATTCGCTGACCAGGTGATTGTGGGTGCGGGTGGAGGAAACGCCGATGTCGTGCAGCAGCCCCAGGTCGAAGAGAAAGGTGGTGTCGCCCCGGTCCAGCCCCATGACCCGGGCGCAGGCCGCCGCCATGATGCCCACCCGCTTGCCGTGGGCCACGTCGTCGATGCCCACCAGGTCGAGGGCGTCGGAAAGGGCGTAGATGACCTGGCGCAGGTCCACATCGATATAGGAGGCAGCAATGGGCGAGGTATTCACAGTCATCCTTGCGGGAATGGGACGGGATCACTCAGTGTGCATGACGCACTGGTTCAAGTCAGCTAGTCAATCACCCAGGGGAGGAGACGGCTGCCGGGCGCGGACCGGGAAAGCAATCGCCACGTCCAGTCCCCCCAGATCGGCGGCGGCTCCCAGGCTGAGGCGGGCGCCATGCAGTTCGGCGATACGCGTGACAATGGAAAGGCCCAGGCCGTGGCCGTCACCGGCGCCCGGATCGAGCCGGCGGAAGCGGGCCAGGGCCTCCTGGCGCTGCTCCGCGGGAATGCCCGGGCCGCTGTCGCGCACATGCAGGACGGCATCAGCACCGCCGTCCCCCTGCGCCTGGCAGCAGACCAGCACCCGGCCACCGGCGGGCGTATGGCGGATGGCGTTGTCCAGCAGGTTGCGCAGCAGCACCTGCAGCAGCAGGGGCGAACCGGTGACGCTGATTTCCGGCCCCTCTTCCACCTCCAGCTCCACCCCCTTGTCGAAGCCGGCCGGGGCCAGGGAGGCCACGGTTTCCACCGCCAGGCGGCGCAGGGGGCAGGCTTCCTGGTCCGGCAATTCGGCCTGGGCGTCCAGCCGCGCCAGGGTCAGCAGCTGATCCACCAGCCGCGCCGCCCGGCGACTGCCGCTGACCAGATGGTCCAGGGCCCGCTGCCGGGTTGCGTCGTCGCCGGCGGCCTGGGCCACTTCCGCATGGGTCTGCAGCACGGCCAGGGGCGTGCGCAATTCGTGGGCCGCATCGGCGGTAAAACGGCGCTCATCGTCCTGGGCACGCCGGACCTGTTCGAACAAACGGTTGAGACGTTCCAGAATCGGCACCACTTCCCGCGGGGCCTCGGCCAGGGATATGGGCTGGAGCCGCTGGGGCGCCTGGGCGCCGATGGAATCGGCGAGACGGGACAGGGGGCGGAATGCCAGCAGGACGAAAATGCCGAGCACCAGGCCCAGCACCGGCAGGCCGACGCCCATGGTCTGCAGCAGATGGCTGGCCACCTCGTTGCTGATCTCCGCCCGGCTTTCGGCCGCATCGGCAACCTGGATCAGGTAGTGGCGGCGGGCATCGCGCACGCTGAAGACGCGCCACGCCTTGCCGTCGATATGCACATCGGAAAAGCCCTCCTCCCGCGGCGACAGACGGCTGTCGGGCGCCCGGGGGGAGCGGGTCAGCAGGCGCTCGCCCTCCCACACCTGGAAGGCCACCTTCTTGTCGTAACGATGCCGGGGCAGGCGCTCGCCGATGTCGTCGGCCTCGTCGCCGAGAAAGGCGAACAGCAGGGTGGCCGATTGGGCCAGGTGGGCATCGAGCAGTTCTTCGGCCTCGTGCCGGGCCTCCCGGTAGGCGATGACCCCGACCACGCTCCACACCAGGGCGACGGCGGCCAGGATGCCGAAGAGAATGCGCAGGCGCAGGGAATAGGTGCGCATCATGGCGCCGGACTCCGGCCGGCTTCGGGGATCAGGTAGCCGACGCCGCGCACGGTGCGGATCAGGTCGGCCCCCAGCTTGCGCCGCAGGTGATGGATGTGCACCTCGATGGCATTGGATTCCAGCTCGCTGCCCCAGGCATAGAGATGGGATTCGATCTGGGCCTTGGTCAGCACCCGGCCGGCCTGGGCCAGCAGTTCGTGCAGCAGGTCGAATTCCCGGGCCGACAGTTCCACCGCCTGCCCCGCCAGGGTCACCCGCCGCCCGGCCGGGTCCAGGCGCAGATTGCCATGGACGATTTCCGGCACGGCACGGCCGCCGCGGCGGCGGGTCAGGGCCCGCAGGCGGGCGCCCAGTTCCTGCAGGTTGAAGGGCTTGATCATGTAGTCGTCGGCCCCGGCATCGAGGCCGGCCACCACGTCATCCGGCGCATCCCGGGCGGTGAGGATCAGCACCGGCATGGCATCGCCCCGGGCCCGCAGCTGGCGCAGCACCTCCAGGCCGGACACCTTGGGCAGCCCCAGGTCGAGCACCAGGGCGGCAAAGGGCTCGCTGGCCAGGGCGTGGCCGGCAGCCTCGCCATCCTGCACCCAGTCGGCCTGCCAGCCGCCCTGGCGCAGGCCCATCTGGATGCCTTCCCCCAGGGCCTGGTCGTCTTCCACGATGAGAATTCGCATGATCGCTGCCGGACCTCTCTATTGTGTGCGCCCTATCCAATCACGCCAGCGCCAGGGCAATGGCGCCGCCGATCAGGGCCAGCAGCCCCACGGCCACCGGCAGGTGACGGCGGGCAATGCCGTCTTCCGGCCGGCCCTGCTTGTAACCGTGCCACATGGCAGCCACCAGATTTTCCCGGTGCAGCAGACTACTCCACAGCACGGCTGCCACATGAACGAAGACCAGCCCCAGCATGGCGGAGGCCACGCCTTCATGGATCTCTTCCAGCCAGTCCCCGGCCACCTCGTTGAAGGTCATCCAGCCGGTGGCGGCCGTCAGCAGGCCCAGGCCCAGGAGGGCCAGCACGGCCAGGGCGCCGGCGGGATTGTGGCCGGTGTAGTGCGGCGGGCGCAAGCGCAGCATGCCGAGCAAATACTCGCGGATCGCCGTCTGGCCCCGGACGAACTGGCTGAAGCGGGCGTAACGGCTGCCCACCAGCCCCCACAGAAGGCGGAAGACAATCAGGGCCGCCACCACGTAGCCGCTGGCGATGTGAATCAGCTGCCAGCGCTCCGACTCGCTGGTGATGAAGGCAGTAGTGAAGGCCAGGGCCAGGCTCCAATGGAACAGGCGCACCGGCACGTCCCACACCAGGATTTTGCCGGGGCCGGCATCCGTCGCCTTGGCGGCGGTGCAGCGTTGTTGGTCATGGATAGTCATGGCGGTTCCTCATCGACGGCCATCGGCCGGCTGCAGGGAGCCTTCGCCGAAATCACCCTGTTCGGCCCGGCGATGGCATTGCTGGCACTGGGCCATGGGCGTGGCCCTGGCGCCGGCCGGCACCTTGGGCAGCGGGTAGCCGCGCAGCTCCTCGGGCCGATGCTTGCGCTGGAACCAGGCGGTGGTGGTGAGGCGCGGCGCCGCCCCCTTGCCTTCATGGGCGCTGCGGGTACTGGCCTGGGCTTGCAGCAGGCTGGCGATCTCCCGCTGGGCCTGGGGCTCCAGGCTGGCGTCGCTGCCGAAATGGCGCTCCAGCTGCTGCAGGGTCACCTTCCAGCCGGCAGCATCCATCAATGCCGGCGGATAGGCGACGTGGCAACTGCCGCACTCCGCCGCGTAGGTAGGGGACAGGGCATAACGATGGTCGCCGGCCCAGGCGCCGCCGGCCAGCAGCAGGGTTGCCAGGGACAGGCTCTGTAGTGTTTTCATGGCATGGCTCCTCAGGGCTTCACGGTCAGCAGATAGGCCAGCAGGTCGCCCTTCTCTTCGGGCGTGCAGGCCCGGCCCAGAACATCCTTGCAGTTGCGGCCGAACCATTTGTCCACCTTGGCGGCATCGCTGAAACGACGGGGATTGGCGGCCGGGGCCAGGGGCTCGATCAGCTTGCGGGTCACCGCATGGGCGCCGCCCTGGCCCGGGTTGTTGGTATGGCAGGAAGCGCAACTCCAGTCGCTGCCATGGGTAGTGCTGAAGAAGCTGCGGCCCCGCTCGGCGGAAAAGGCGCGCAAGGCGGGATTGGACTGCCGGGCCTCCGCCAGCCAGGCGGCCTGCAGTTCGGCAGGCGAGGTGGGCGACGCGGCCAGGGTACTGCCGGCCAGGAGCGCCAGGGCGACGCCCATGGCCAGGGGTCTGGGGAAATACATTTGGGTCTCCCAAAGTGAATACGGGAGCCAGTATTGGCAGCCAGGATTAAGCCAACCTTAAGTCCCCCTCCCGCCCCAAGGGAAATTCGGCCAGACTTCTCCCCCCGACCTTCCCCCCCGCCGCCAGACACGGGATAATCCGCCCCTTCGGCGGCCCCTGCCGCGCCCATCCATTTTTTCGAAGCCCATGGCAACCAAGAAGAACAGCGATCCCTCCGGCCACACCCCGATGATGCAGCAGTATTTGGCGCTGAAGAGCCAGCATCCGGGCACCCTGCTCTTCTACCGCATGGGGGATTTCTACGAGCTGTTCTTCGAGGATGCGGAAAAGGCCGCCCGCCTGCTGGACATCACCCTCACCACCCGGGGCCAGTCCGCCGGCCTGCCCATCAAGATGGCCGGGGTGCCCTACCACGCCGTGGAACAGTACCTGGCCAAGCTGGTGAAGATGGGCGAATCCGTGGTCATCTGCGAACAGGTGGGGGACCCGGCCACCAGCAAGGGCCCGGTGGAGCGGGCCGTCTCCCGCATCGTCACTCCCGGCACCCTGACCGACGCCGCCCTGCTGGACGAGAAGCGGGACACCCTGCTCATGGCCCTGACCGGCGGCCGCGGCGTCTGGGGCCTGGCCTGGCTCAACCTGGCCAGCGGCGAATTCCGCGTCAGCGAAGTGGCCACGGAAAAGCTGGCCGCCACCCTGGAACGCATCCGCCCGGCCGAAGTGCTGCTGCCCGATTCCCTGGTGCCGGAAGTGAACATCAGCGCCGCCACCACCCGCCGCCCCGACTGGCATTTCGACGCCGAAGCGGCCAAGCGCCTGCTGCTGGAACACTTCAAGGTGCAGAGCCTCACCGCCTTCGCCGCCGAGGACCTGCGCCCCGCCCTGGGGGCCGCCGGGGCCCTGCTGCAGTACGCCCAGGCCACCCAGACCCAGGCCCTGCCCCACGTCCAGGGCCTCATGGTGGAGCGGGAGTCCGCCTATCTGGGGCTGGACGCCGCCACCCGCCGCAATCTGGAGCTGACCGAGACCCTGCGGGGCGAAGCCTCCCCCACCCTGTTTTCCCTGCTGGATTCCTGCATCACCGCCATGGGCGCCCGCTACCTGCGCCACGCCCTGCACCACCCCCGGCGCGACCGGGCGGTGCCGGCGGCCCGCATCGATGCCATCGGCGCCCTCATGGCGGACCATCTGGCCCTGGCCCAGTACCTGCGTAGCGGCCTGAAGGGCTTTGCCGACGTGGAACGCATCGCCGGCCGCATCGCCCTGCGCAACGCCCGCCCCCGGGACCTCTCCAGCCTGCGCGACTCCCTCGCCTGCCTGGAGGAACTGCGCCGCCCCCTGGCCGGCCATCCCTCGCCCCTGCTGGGTGAGCTGTGGGGCCAGCTGGAAGCGCCGGTGGAGGCCATTGAGCTTTTGCTGCGCGCCATCGCCCAGGAACCGGCGGCCATGGTGCGGGACGGCGGCGTCATGGCCACCGGCTTCGATGCCGAGCTGGACGAGCTGCGGGCCCTCAACGACAACTGCGGCGCCTTCCTGGTGGACCTGGAAGCCCGGGAGAAGGAACGCACCGGCATCGCCACCCTCAAGGTGGAATACAACCGGGTGCACGGCTTCTACATCGAAGTCACCCACGCCAATGCCGACAAGGTGCCGGACGACTACCGCCGGCGCCAGACACTGAAGAACGCCGAACGCTACATCACCCCCGAACTGAAGGCCTTCGAGGACAAGGCCCTCTCCGCCCAGGACCGGGCCCTGGCCCGGGAAAAGTGGCTCTACGAGCAGGTGCTGGATCAGTTGCAGCCGGTGGTGCCGCAGCTGCAGGCGGTGGCCCGGGCCCTGGCCCAGCTGGACATGCTGGCCTCCTTCGCCGACACCGCCGTGGCCCGCAATTGGTGCCGTCCCGAATTCACCGACCGGCCCGGCCTGTGGCTGGAAGCGGGCCGCCACCCGGTGGTGGAAAACGAACTACAGGCCCAGGGCGACACCTTCATCCCCAACGACCTGGACCTGGGGGAAAGTGAAGACGCGGAACGCCGCCTGCTGCTCATCACCGGCCCCAACATGGGCGGTAAATCCACCTACATGCGGCAGACGGCACTGATCGCCCTGCTCGCCCACGTCGGCTGCTACGTGCCGGCCAAGGCGGCCCGGCTGGGCCCCATGGACCAGATCTTCACCCGCATCGGCGCCTCCGACGATCTGGCTTCGGGCCGCTCCACCTTCATGGTGGAAATGACCGAGTCCGCCGCCATCCTGCACAACGCCACGGAACAAAGTCTTGTCTTGATGGACGAGGTGGGCCGGGGCACCTCCACCTTCGACGGCATGGCCCTGGCCATGGCCATCCTGCGCCACCTGCTGGAGAAGAACCGCAGCCTGACCCTGTTCGCCACCCACTATTTCGAGCTGACCCGCCTGGCCCACGAATACCCGGCCCTGGTCAATGTGCATCTGGACGCGGTGGAGCACGGCGACCGCATCGTCTTCCTCCACGCTGTGGAAGAAGGCCCGGCCAACCAGAGCTACGGGATTCAGGTGGCGGCCCTGGCCGGCATTCCCAGTGCGGTGGTGCGGGCCGCCAAGAAGGAACTGCGGCAGCTGGAAACCCGGGCCGCAGTGGACCCGCTGCAGCCGGATCTCTTCGCCGCCGTCCCGGCGCCCGACGAGGGGCCGGAAGCTCCGGCCCACCCGGCCCTGGAGCGGCTGGGGGAGATCGATCCGGACAGCCTCTCGCCGCGAGAGGCCCTGGACCTGCTTTACGAACTGAAGACCTTGCAACGGGGCTAGGCGCGGGTGTTGCAGAGCCTCATCCCCTGGGTGGACCATCCCTGGCTGCTGCTGGCCTGCCTGGCCCTGTCGGTGCCGCCCCTGCGGGACATCTGGCGCATGATGTTCGGCGACGCTGCCGACTTTGCCGAAGACCTGAGACTGGCCGCCCTCCCCGACTGGTGGGCCTGGTTCCAGGGCCGCTATTGGGACGGCCAGTGGGCCGAACTGAAACTGACCGTCTTCGCCCTGCTCTGCGTCGGCCTGCCCGCCGCCCTCTACCGCATCATCGCCGGCTGGGTGAACTGAAACTCTTCCTCCATGCCCTGGGCGCAGCCGGCGTCGAACAGGTCGGCCAGATGCACCAGCCAGCTGCGCAACTCCCGGTAGTGAGGCTCGAAGTCGTGGTGGAAGCTGCGGCTGGCCTCCTGCTCGTCACCCTGGGCCTGGGCCCGGGCGATGGTCCGCACATCCTCGCACACCTGGCGGTGGATGCGGGCGAAATCGGAGAAGGAACCCAGATCGCCGAAGTTGCGCCGGGCGCCGCTGGCGATCCAGCGGCCCAGGGGCCGTTCTTCCAGCCGGGGCAGGCGCTCGCACCACATGGGCCCGGGCGTACGCCCGTCCACCACCCAGGCGGTAACTTCGCGGCGCACCGCCGTCCACTCAGCCGCCACGCGGCAGAAGTTGATCTGGCTGCGCACTTCCTCCCGTTCCCGCCGGGAGAAGGGACTACCGCTGAAAAAGGCTCGGATAAGGTCGAGGGGACGCATGGCACACCTCTTTTCTTATAGTGGTTGGCTTGATTTAATTTTATGCCTTTGCGCATAAAACGAAAGTAATATTCAGCGCCCCCAGGGTTCGTCCTAGGTACTTCCCGGGAAAGTCCCTAGGAACCAACTCGTAGTTTGCATATACCCAATCGATCTAGAAAACCGCTTTTTTAGTGCTAGACTCTCATCCACTGTCATGGCGGCCACCGAGGGGCCGCCCCACCGATCATCCAAACAAGGGAGACTCCTGATGCCGAAGCTCGAAACCCTGGCCGTACATGCCGGTTATTCCCCCGATCCCACCACCAAGGCGGCGGCGGTACCCATCTACCAGACCACCTCCTACGCCTTCGACAACACCCAGCACGGGGCTGACCTGTTCGACCTGAAGGTGGCGGGCAACATCTACACCCGCATCATGAACCCCACCCAGGACGTGCTGGAAAAGCGCGTCGCCGCCCTGGAAGGCGGCATCGCCGGCCTGGCCCTGGCTTCCGGCCAGGCTGCCATCACCTACGCCATCCAGACCATCGCCGAAGCCGGCGACAACATCGTCTCCACCGCCACCCTCTACGGCGGCACCTACAACCTGTTCGCCCACACCTTCCCCCAGCTGGGCATCCAGGTGCGCTTCGCCGACTACCGGGACCCGGCCTCCTTCGAGAAGCTGATCGACGGCAAGACCAAGGCCATCTACGCCGAAACCATCGGCAACCCCCTGGGCAACATCACCGACATCGAGAAGCTGGCCGAGATCGCCCACCGCAACGGCATCCCGCTGATCGTGGACAACACCGTGGCCAGCCCCTTCCTGCTGCGCCCCATCGAGTTCGGCGCCGACATCGTGGTGCATTCCCTGACCAAGTACCTGGGCGGCCACGGCAATTCCATCGGCGGCATCATCGTCGATAGCGGCAAGTTCCCCTGGGCCGAGCACAAGACCCGCTTCAAGCGCCTCAACGAGCCCGATGTTTCCTACCACGGCGTGGTGTACACCGAAGCCCTGGGCCCCGCCGCCTACATCGGCCGCGCCCGGGTCGTGCCCCTGCGCAACACCGGCGCCGCCATCAGCCCCTTCAACGCCTTCCTCATCCTGCAGGGCATCGAAACCGCCGCCCTGCGCATGGAGCGCATCACCGACAACACCATCGCCGTGGCCAAGTACCTGCAGAGCCACAAGAAGGTGAAGTGGGTGAACTACGCCGGCCTGGAAAACCACCCGGACCACGCCCTGGCCAAGAAGTATCTGGGCGGCAAGCCCTCCGGCATCCTCACCTTCGGCGTCGAGGGCGGCATCGAGGGCGGCACCCGCTTCCAGGACGCGCTGCAATTGTTCACCCGCCTGGTGAACATCGGCGACGCCAAGTCCCTGGCCTGCCACCCGGCCTCCACCACCCACCGCCAGCTCAACCCGGAAGAACTGGCCAAGGCCGGCGTCACGGTGGATACGGTGCGTCTGTCCATCGGCATCGAGCACATCGACGATCTCATCGCCGACCTGGAACAGGCCCTGGCCGCCGTCTGAGCCAAACCTGCCGCAACCACGAAACGGGGCCCCAGGCCCCGTTTTTTTTTGCTCCCGGCGCCCCCCGGGTCAATCGCCGCCTCGCATTCGGCATATGCGGATTGACAAGACGCCCCCGAATTTTTGACACTGGAACCATGGGCGGCAAGCCCGCCCGGCCATGCCGGGTGAATCAAAACCCTCCGCCGCTGTCCCAGCAGTGGAGGGAAGCGGGGATCGAGCCTGAGCGGGAGTGCGGATGGGCAATTTAGCAACGCGGATGCGCCGAAAAATCGAAAGCCTGCCCCTGAAGATCAAGGCAGCCCTCTTCTGCGCCCTCATTTTCGCCCTGGGCATGGGTTCCCTCGCCTACTACGTGGCCGACGCCCTGCGCCGGGATTCGGTGGTTCTCATCGGCCAGGAGCAGAAGACCGGCGCCGACTTCCTCGCCCGCACCCTGGAAGCGGAACTGCGGCTGCGCCTGGACGTCATCGACGGCCTGGCCCGCCACCTGGTTGTCCAGTCCCTCAACTCGCCCCGGCAGATCCAGACCTTCCTCAATGAGCAGACGGTGGCCAGCCGCATCTTTTCCCGGGACATCTACTTCATCGCCGCCAACGGCATCCGCACCGCCGAGTATCCGCAACGGGGCCACGTCGGCACGCCCTACAACGACAGCAGCTATTTCATCAGCATCCGGGACACCCGCAAGCCGGCCATCCGGGTCTGGTTCGGCCGCTTCGCCAAGAAGCCGGTGCTGCTGGTGGCGGTACCCGTCATCGCCGCCGACGGCACCTTCCTCGGCGCCCTCTGCGGTGCCGACGTGATCGCCCCGGGCAGCCCCCTGCACCTCACCGACGAAGTGCATAACGGCCAGAGCGGCGGCTTCCACGTCTACGCCCTGGACCAGGGCATCTTCGCCGCCAGCACCGACCCCACCCGGGTCCTGGAAAAGCTGCCGGCTCCCGGCATCAACCCCCTGCTGGACCGGCGCCTCAAGGGCTATACCGGCCCGGGCCAGACCGTGGATTCCAAGGGCCTGGAAGTCGTCAGCGCCGCCGCCATGGTGCCCACCGCCAACTGGATGGTGGTGTCCTACCTGCCCACCCGGGAAGCCTTCGCTCCCCAGGAACGGGCCACCATGCGCATCTACAGCGGCGCCGCCCTCATCACCCTGCTGGTGGCCCTGCTGGTGTGGCTGGGAGTGCGCCGCTCCCTGGCGCCCCTGGAACGGGCCGCCCGCCAGATCGGCGAAACCGGGGCCGGCCACATTCCCCTGGAGCCGGTGGAGGTCCAGGGCAGCGGCGAGATCCGCATGCTGCTGCAGAACTTCAACCTGCTGCAGCAGCACATCGCCGCCCAGAACGAGACCATCCGGCAGGAGCGGGACCACCTGGAGGTGCTGGTGGAGGAGCGCACCGCCGAGCTGGTGGGGCTGGCCAAATCCCTGCGGGACGCCAACCAGGAGCAGCAGGCGGTGTTCGACGCCGCCCGCATCGGCATCATCCTCACCCGGGACCGCATCATCCGCCGCTGCAACCGCACCATCGAGGAAATTCTCGGCTACGAGCCGGGGGAAATCCTGGAGCAGAGCACCCGCATCTGGTACCCGGACGAGGCCACCTTCCTCGCCGTGGGCGAGCGGGTGCGGGAGGGCCTGACCCGCCACGGCTATTTCCGCGAGGAACTGGAGCTGGTACGCAAGGACGGCAGCCGCTTCTGGGGCCGCATCATGGCCCAGGTGATCGACCGCAACGCCCCGGAAAAGGGCATGGCCGGCACCGTGGAAGACATCGGCGAGGAGCGCCGCATCCTGGCCGAGATGGCCCAGGCCAAAGCCCTGGCCGAAGCGGCGGCCCAGGCCAAGGCCGACTTCCTGGCCAACATGAGCCACGAAATCCGCACCCCCATGAATGCCGTCATCGGCATGACCCACCTGGCCCTGAAGACCGACCTGGACGAACGCCAGCGCGAATACCTGCGCAAGATCCAGCATTCCAGCCAGCACCTGCTGGGCATCATCAACGACATCCTGGACTTCTCGAAAAGCGAGGCCGGCAAGCTGCACATCGAGCAGATCGACTTCGACCTGGAGAAGGTGCTGGAGGACGTCTCCAGCCTGATGTCGGAGCGGGCCACCAGCAAGGGACTGGAGTTCGTCATCGAAATGGCCGACGAGGTGCCGCGCCACCTGGTGGGCGACCCCCTGCGCATCGGCCAGGTGCTGATCAACTACGCCAGCAACGCGGTGAAATTCACCGAACGGGGCGAGGTGGCCATCCACGTCGGCCTGGAGGAAGACCAGGGCCAGGAGGTGCTGCTGCGCTTTGCCGTGCACGACACGGGCATCGGCATCAAGGCCGGGGAACTGCCCACCCTCTTCAACAGTTTCCAGCAGGCCGACAGCTCCACCACCCGCAAGTACGGCGGCACCGGCCTCGGCCTGGTCATCGCCAAGCGCCTGGCCGAACTGATGGGCGGCCAGGTGGGGGCCGAGAGCGAGCCGGGCCGGGGCTCCACCTTCTGGTTCACCGCCCGCCTGGGCCGGAGCAGCAACGCCCGCCATCGGGCCCCGCCCCGGCCCGACCTGCGGACCCGCCGCCTGCTGGTGGTGGACGACCACGACCATGCCCGGGACGTGGTCTGCGACATGCTGCGCAGCATGAGCTTCCAGGTCAGCGACACCGATTCGGGCAACCGCTGCCTGGCCGAACTGCAGCGGGCCAGCGCCGCCGGGGAGCCCTACGACATTGTCTTCCTCGACTGGCAGATGCCGGAAATGGACGGCCTCGCCACGGCCCGGGAAATCCGCCGCCTGGAACTGCCCCAGCCGCCCCTGGTACTGATGATCACTGCCTACGGCCGCGATGAGCTGGCCCGCAGCGCCGGCGAGAGCGGCCTCCAGGGCATCGAGGAAATCCTCATCAAGCCGGTCAGTCCTTCCCAGCTGTTCAACACCGTGATGCGCATCCTCGACCATGAGGACGGCCCCCACAGCGCGGCCGACCCGGAGGCCCTGCCCGACCTGGCGCCCCTGGCCGGCCTGCGGGTGCTGCTGGTGGAGGACAACCAGCTGAACCAGGAAGTGGCCAGCGAATTCCTGGCCGGCGCCAACATGGTGGTGGATGTGGCGGACGACGGCGCCAGCGCCCTGGAAAAGGTGCGCCAGCAGCGTTACGACGTGATCCTGATGGACATGCAGATGCCGGTCATGGACGGCATCGCCGCCACCCGGGAAATCCGCCGACAGTTCCCCGCCGCCGTCCTGCCCATCCTGGCCATGACCGCCAACGCCATGGAGCAGGACCGGGAACGCTGCCTGGCGGCGGGCATGAACGACCACATCGCCAAGCCGGTGGACCCGAGGGACCTGCTGGGCAAGCTGCTCAAGTGGCTGGCCCCCGGCGCGCCCCTCGTGGCCCCGCAGGCCGCCGCGCCGCTGCCCGGCACCGTCACGCCGACGCCGCCGGTCGCGGCCCCAGCCAAGGCCGACCGCCAGCCCTTCGCCGGCATCCCCGGGCTGGATGCGACCCTGGGCCTGCACCAGGCCCTGGACCGGGAAGGCCTCTACCTGCGCCTCATGGACAAGTTCGTCAGCGGCCAGCGCGACGCCCCGCAACGGCTGGCCCGGGCCATCGATGCCGGGGACTGGGTCGGGGCCGAACGGGAGGCCCACACCCTCAAGGGCGTCAGCGCCCAGATCGGCGCCATGCCCCTGCGCGACCTGGCCGAAGGGCTGGAGCACGCCATCCGCCAGCGGGACCCCCCGGACCTGCTGCAGGACCTGCTGGGCAAGATCGCCGACAGCCTGCCCCCGCTGGTGGACGCCATCGCCGCCGTCCTGGCCACCCAGGAAGTGCCGGCGGCCAAGGCCACGGTGAACTGGATGCAGGTGGAGGAAGTCTGCGCCCGCCTGGCCCAGCAGCTGGCAAACGACGATTTCGCCTGCGAAAAGCTCCTGGACGAACACGAGGCCCTGCTCCACGGCGCCCTGGGCGAGGACTTCCCGCCCCTGGCCCGGGCCGTGCGCGACTTCGACTTCACCCAGGCCCAGGCCCGGCTGCAGGCCCTGGCGGCAAGCCACCGGCTCAAGCTCTAGGGCAGCCCCGGGGCCGCCCCCGCCGCCCCGGCACAAAATCCTGAAAGGCCCCGGCGAGTTGTGTATATTGCGGCTGCGCCGGCCCGCCCGACCCGAACACCCACCCGGTCACGCCCCCTGTCATGCCGCCGGCGCACCGTGACTGCCGCCCTGCCAAGACCATGCCGCTACGCAAAATCAACCCCGCCGCCTACGACGCCCTGCTGGCCGAAAAGCTCGCCCGCTACCGGGCCGACTTCGCCCCCTTCGACCTGCCCGAGCCCCACATCGCCCGCTCCGCCCCCCTGCACTACCGGCTGCGGGCCGAGTTCCAGATCGTCCGCCGCGAGGGCCAGGTGGCCTACGCCATGTTCAACCCGGACAATCCCCGGGAAGCGGTGCCCCTGGAAACCTTCCCCGTGGCCTCCGCCACCATCTGCGAGATGATGCCGCGGCTGCGGGACGAACTGCAGGCCAGCGAACTGCTCAAGGACTACCTGTTCCGCGTGGACTTCCTCTCCACCCTGAGCGGCGAGCTGCTGGTGACCCTGGTGTATAAGCGGCCCCTGCGCCCCCTGTGGGAAGCGGCCGCCCGGGACCTGGCGCAACGGCTCAACATCCAGCTCATCGGCCGCAGCCGCGGGCAGAAGCTGGTCCTGGGCCGGGACTGGGTCGAGGAAAGCTTCGAACTGGAAGGCCGCCAGCTGCGCTACCAGCAGATCGAGGGCGCCTTCTCCCAGCCCAACGGCGAGGTGAACCGGCAGATGCTGGCCTGGGCCTGCGCCCAGGCCGCCACCCTGGGCGGCGACCTGCTGGAGCTGTATTGCGGCAACGGCAATTTCACCATAGCCCTGGCGCCCCACTACGAGCGGGTGCTGGCCACGGAAATGAGCAAGACCTCGGTCCATGCCGCCCAGTACAACCTGGAAGCCAACCGGGTGGACAACGTCAAGGTGGTGCGCATTTCCGCCGAGGAATTCAGCGAAGCCTACAGCGGCACCAAGGAATTCACCCGCCTGGCCGGCATCGACCTGAAGGGCTACCGCTTCTCCACCGTCTTCGTGGACCCGCCCCGGGCCGGCCTGGACGACGGCACCCTGGCACTGGTGCGGGGTTTCGACCACATCCTCTACATCTCCTGCAACCCGGAGACCCTCAAGGCCAACGTGGCGGCCCTGCACGACACCCACCGCATCGCCGCGGCCGCCGCCTTCGACCAGTTCCCCTACACCGACCACCTGGAGTGCGGTCTGCTGCTGAGCCGCCGCTGACACCCGGCCTGCCGGCACCCCTGCCGGCAGCCGGCCCCGGGCGGAAGAGGAACGCTGTCATGGCATGGCCCGGGAGGCAGGCAGGACGCCATTCTTCAGCCACGGCAGGCTGGAATGTCCGTCCTTCCTTGCTCCCAGGCCGATAGTCTGGAAGCAGCAACCCCGGGACTGGCGCCCGTCTTGTTTTCCCATCTTTCTCGCCCGCTTTGCTGCCGTCTTCCCCGCCAGCCGGCCGGTCCCTTTCATCCGCCGCACCTTGCACCTGCTCCCGGCAGCGCCCGGAGACTGGTGCCTTCCACCACTTACCACCGCCGGCTGAAGCCGCAGCAACGCCGCTCCGCGATGGCCGCCGTCCTTTCCCCCGGCCGCCGGCCTCGGTAGACTGGCGCCTCCATGGCCCCATCATTCCGTTGTCGGCCTCACTCAACGCGCTTCATTCCTACGCCCCGAAGAAACCCCATGGCCCGTCGTCTGCTGCTGTCCTTCCTGCTCCCCCTGCTGCTCCTCGCCAGCCCGGCCCTGCGGGCGGCCGGACTTAGCGTGGGCCTGGCCGCCGACGTTTCCTCCCTGGACCCCCACTATCTCAACGCCGCTCCCAACATCGCCGTGGCCAGCCACTTCTTCGAGACCCTGGTGGCGGTGGACAAGGACGGCCAGCTGGTGCCCGGCCTGGCCCAATCCTGGCAGGCCATCAATCCCACCACCTGGGAATTCAAGCTGCGCCCCGGGGTGAAGTTCCACGACGGCAGCCCCCTCACGGCGGAGGACGTGGTTTTCTCCCTGGACCGCCCCGCCAGCCTCACCCAGAGCCCGGGGCCCTTCACCGGCTTCACCAGGGCCATCAGCGGCAAGAAGGTGGTGGACGCCCACACCCTGCGCCTGACCACGGCCCAGCCCTACGGCCCGCTGCCCCTGGACCTGGCCTCCATTTTCATCGTCTCGAAGAAAGCCGCGGCCAAGGCAACGACGGAAGACTTCAACAGCGGCAAGGCCCTGGTGGGCACCGGCCCCTTCCGCCTGGTCAAGTTCCGCCGCGGCGAGGCGGTGGAGCTGGCCCGTTTCGACGGCTACTGGGGCGAGAAGCCCGCGTGGGATACGCTCACCCTGCGCATCCTGCCGGCGGATGCCGCCCGCCTCGCCGCCCTGCTGGCGGGCCAGGTGGACATGATCGAAGGCGTGCCCGGCGCCGACGTGGCCAGGCTGAAAAAGGACGCACGCTTCCGTCTCGAACAGCGCGTCTCCTGGCGCACCCTGTTCCTGCAACTCGATCTCTTCCGCGACGCCTCGCCTTTCGTCACCGACCTGGCCGGCAAGCCCCTGGCAAAGAATCCCCTGAAAGACCTCAAGGTGCGCCAGGCCCTCTCCCGCTCCATCAACCGGGAGGCCCTCGCCGCCCGCACCCTGGACGGCCTCGGGGTGCCCGCCAGCCGCCTGGTGGCGCCGGGCATTCCCGGCCACGGCCAGCAGCCGGCGGCGGAGCCCTACGATCCCGAAGGGGCCAAGCGCCTGCTGGCCGAAGCGGGCTACCCCCAGGGCTTCGCCCTGACCCTGCACGGCCCCAACAACCGCTACCTCAACGACGAGCAGATCCTGCAGACCCTGGCCCAGTTCTTCGGCCGCATCGGGGTCAAGACCAAGGTGGAAACCCTGCCCCTGGCCGCCTATTTCGGCCGCCTGCGCCATGCCGATTTCAGCGCCGCCCTGCTCGGCTGGGGCTCCCTCTCCGGCGACTTCGCCCTGCGCACCCTGCTCGGCACCCCGGACGAAAAATCCGGCTGGGGCGCCTGGAACTGGGGCCGCTTCAGCGACACCAGGGTGGATGCGGACATCCGCAGCGCCCTGGCCAGCACCGACCCGGCCCGCCGCAGCCGTGCCGCCGAGGCGGCCATGGACCAGGCCATGCAGCAATTGCCGGTGATCCCCCTGCACCACCAGGTCGCCACCTGGGCCCTGCGCGCCGGCCTCACCTACCCGGCCCGCATCGACGAATTCACCTTCGCCGCCCAGGTGCGGCCCCGCTAGGCCGGCAGGCACGCCGAGCTGCCCCAACCCCGGACGAGACCCGCACCGTGACCTTCATCCTCCGCCGTCTGCTGCACGGGGCCTGGGTCCTGCTGGCGGTCTCCGCCCTGGTCTTCGCCGCCCTCTACGTGGTGGGCAACCCGGTGGAACTGCTGGTGGATCCCCAGGCCGACCCGGCGGACACGGCCCGCACCATCGCCGCCCTGGGCCTGGACCAGCCCCTCTGGCGCCAGTACCTGACCTTCCTCGGCAACGCCGCCCGGGGCGACCTGGGCACCTCCTTCATCCACGGCGTGCCGGCCCTCTCGCTAATTTTGGAGCGCCTGCCGGCCACCCTGGAACTGGCCGCGAGCGCCCTCTTCCTGGCCCTGCTGCTGGGCATTCCCCTGGGCCTGTGGGCCGGCCTCCGGCCGACCTCCCTCGCCGGCCGCCTCATCGGTGCCGCCTCCACCCTGGGCTTCGCCCTGCCCGCCTTCTGGGTCGGGCTGATGCTGATCCTGGTCTTCGCCGTGCAACTGCAATGGCTGCCGCCGGGGGGCCGGGGCGAGACCCGGGAAGTGCTGGGCCTGTCCCTGTCGGTTTTCACCCTGGACGGCTGGCGGCACCTGCTGCTGCCGGCCCTCAACCTGGCCCTCTACAAGGCCGCCCTGGTGGTGCGCCTGGTGCGGGCCGGCAGCAGGGAAGCCCTGGCCCAGGACTACGTGCGCTTCGCCCGGGCCAAGGGCCTGACGGAAAGCCGGGTGGTGACGGGCCATGTGCTGCCCAACACCCTCATTCCCGTGGTCACCGTGCTGGGCATGGAGCTGGGTGCCCTGATCGCCTTCGCCGTGGTCACCGAGACGGTGTTCGGCTGGCCCGGCATGGGCAAGCTGCTGATGGACGCCATCAACGCTCTGGACCGGCCGGTGGTGGTGGCCTACCTGCTCTTCGCCGCCGCCCTTTTCGTGGTTCTCAACCTGCTGGTGGAACTGCTCTACGGCTGGCTCGACCCCCGGGTGCGGGAGGGGCGGCAATGAGCGAGTCCCGTCCCGATTCCACTCCCACTCCCACTCCCACTCCCACTTCCGTTTCCACTTCCGCTGGCGGCGGCATTGCGGTCCGCACTCTGGCCCGCCTCGCGGGGTGCCGCTCTAGCACTTTCCTCGCCCGCTTCGCCGCCAACCCCGCCGGCAAGCTGGCCCTGCTCCTGCTCGCCCTGACCCTGCTGACGGCCTTCGCCGGCCCCTTCCTGGCGCCCCAGAACCCCTACGACCCGGCGGCCCTGGACATCCTGGATGCCCGCCTGCCCCCCGGCAGCGCCGCCGCAGCCGGCGGCACCTATCTCCTGGGCAGCGACGAACAGGGTCGGGATCTGCTCTCGGCCATGGTCTACGGCCTGCGCCTGAGCCTCTTGGTGGCGGGCGCCGGCACCGGCCTGGCCTGCCTCCTGGGGGCCGCCCTGGGCCTGACCGCCGGCTACTTCGGCGGCCGCTGGGAGCGGCTGGTGCTGGCCCTGGCCGACCTGCAGCTGTCCTTCCCCGCCCTGCTCATCGCCCTGGCCCTGCTGGCCCTCTCCGGCCCGGGCCTGCCCAAGGTGGCCCTGGCCCTGGCTGCCTCCCAGTGGGCCTATTTCGCCCGCAGCGCCCGGGTCGCCGCCCTGGTGGAATCGGGCAAGGACTACATTGCCGCCGCCCGCCTGCAGGGCCTTTCCCACGCCCGCCTGCTGTGGCGCCACCTGCTGCCCAACTGCCTGCCGCCCCTGCTGGTGATCCTGCCCCTGCAGCTGGCCGCCGCCATTTCCCTGGAGGCGACCCTTTCCTTCCTCGGCCTCGGCGCCCCGGCCACCGAGCCCTCCCTCGGCCGCCTCATCGCCAACGGCTTTGCCTACCTGCTCTCGGGCCAGTACTGGATCAGCCTCTATCCGGGCCTGCTACTGACCCTGGCGGTCACCGCCATCACCCTGGCCGCCGACCGGCTGGCCGCGGTGCTGGACCCGCGCCGGCAGGAGGGCTGACAATCGCCCCCTTGCTCCAGGCCCCGCACACCAACTGCCTTCCAACCGATATCCGCCATGCGACTGATCGACCAACTGCAACGCCTCTACTGCCTGCCCCAACAGAGCGGCCACGTCCTGCCTCCGGGCGCCGCCGTCACCGCCCCGGCCCGCCGCCTCGCCGCCGCCGACCTGGAACGGGGCCCGGCCGGCGAGGCCGCCATCGCCCTGCACCTGACCAGCCCGGAAGGCTACGCCCGGGCCCTGGTCGTCGAATTTTCCCGCAGCGCCCACTGGCCCCAGGCCGCCGCCCTCTGCCAGGCCCTCACCGGGGAACTGGAACTGCCGGCCCCGGCCGTGGCCGTCGGCGGTCCGGCGGGCTACCAGCTGTGGCTGTCCCTGGCCGAGCCCCAACCCGTCGCCACGCTGCAAGCCTTCCTCCAGGCCCTGGTACACAAGTATCTGGCCGACGTGCCCGCCGCCGCCCGGCGCTGCTACCCGGTCGACGGTGGCGAGGGCAACGACTGCCCCCACCTGCCTCCGGCCCGGCTGGCCAACGAGGGCTGGAGCGCCTTCATCGACCCCACCATGGGCGTCATGTTCGCCGACGAGACCTGGCTGCCCATGGCCCCCAACGCCGACAAGCAGGCGGACATGCTGGCCGCCCTGAAAAGCATCAGCACCACGGATTTCCAGCGGGCCCTGGCGCAACTGCAGGCGGAGTCCGCCGCGGCTGTGGCTAACGAGCCGCTGGCCGAACCGCCCGCACAGCCAATAGCCAAGCCATTCTCCGTGGCACCTGCCGCGACAGCCGCATCCCTGGCCGCTCCCAGCCTGGGCAGCCAGTTCAGCGATCCCCGGGACTTTCTCCTGGCGGTGATGAACGACGCCGGCGCCAGCACCGAGCAGCGCATCGAGGCGGCCAAGGCCCTGCTGCCCTATTTCCACGGACCCAAGCGCTGAACGGTGCCGCCGCGCCGGACGGCGCCCGCTTCTACCACCACTTTCCATTCCCTCCACTCCGCCGGAGCCAGCCATGAGCACCTTCACCAAAGTCACCCTGTATACCGATCACGACGGCTACGCCCGCTTCCGCGAGGAAGAAGTGCCCCTCAGCGAAGGCACGCCCCAGGCCATGCTCTCCGCCCTCACCCCGGCCAAGGCCTGCCAGTTCCGCCAGAGCCCGGTGGGTTTCCGCAGCCAGTTCCACTGCACCACCGAAGAACAATGGCTGTTCGTCCTCGGCGGCGAAATGAAGATCGGCCTGCAGGACGGCAGCAGCCGCAACTTCAAGGCCGGCCAGCACTTCTATTCCGCCGACACCCTGCCCGCCGGCGCCACCTTCGATCCCAAGGTGCACGGCCACTGGAGCTGCCAGGTGGGCGACGAGCCCCTGGTGACCCTGTTCGTCAAGGTGTAAGGCCGGTTCCCGGCAATCCCGTGGCGGCCCTGATGCCGCCGGTTGCAGACGCCAAAACGGCCGCAGCGATGCGGCCGTTTTCTTTTTGGGGGGCGGACTATACTGCCCGGACAGGTCGGCCCGGGCAGTCGCTTTTTCCGCCCTCCTTCGCCATAGCCATTGGCTATTTCGAATATTCAATTAATCAATTTTAATAATTACAACCGATTCACTAGACTGCCTCATATCCGATCATCAACGGTTCACCCAAGGAGGAAAAAATGGCAAACGACACGAATCAAACCAAGCCCGCCGGCCAATGCCCGGTCATGCACGGTGCCCAGACCACCGCCGGCAGCCAGACCATGCAATGGTGGCCCAAGGCCCTGAACCTGGACATCCTGCACCAGCACGATGCCAAGACCAATCCCATGGGTGCCGGCTTCAACTACCGCGAAGAACTGAAGAAGCTGGATGTGGCCGCCCTGAAGAACGACCTCAAGGCCCTCATGACCGACAGCCAGCCCTGGTGGCCCGCCGACTGGGGCCACTACGGCGGCCTCATGATCCGCATGGCCTGGCACTCCGCCGGCACCTACCGCATCGCCGACGGCCGGGGCGGCGCCGGCACCGGCAACCAGCGCTTCGCCCCGCTCAATTCCTGGCCCGACAACGCCAACCTGGACAAGGCCCGCCGCCTGCTCTGGCCGATCAAGAAAAAGTACGGCAACAAGATCAGCTGGGCCGACCTGATGATCCTGGCCGGCAACATGGCCTATGAATCCATGGGTCTCAAGACCTTCGGCTTCGCCTTCGGCCGGGAAGACATCTGGCATCCGGAAAAGGACATCTACTGGGGTTCCGAGAAGGAATGGCTGGCCCCCACCGGCGCCGAAGGCAGCCGCTATTCCGGCGAGCGGGACCTGGAAAACCCCCTGGCCGCCGTGATGATGGGCCTCATCTATGTGAATCCCGAAGGCGTGGACGGCAAGCCCGATCCCTTGAAGACCGCCCGGGACATGCGCACCACCTTTGCCCGCATGGCCATGAACGATGAAGAAACCGTGGCCCTCACCGCCGGCGGCCACACCGTCGGCAAGGCCCACGGCAACGGCAGCGCCGCCAACCTGGGCCCCGCCCCGGAAGCGGCGGAGCTGGATGAACAGGGCCTCGGCTGGAACAACCACGGCAGCCGCGGCATCGGCCGCGACACCGTGACCAGCGGCATCGAAGGCGCCTGGACCACCAACCCCACCCAGTGGGACAACGGCTACTTCAAGCTGCTGCTCGGCTACGACTGGTGGCTGCAGAAGTCCCCCGCCGGCGCCCACCAGTGGGAGCCCATCAACATCAAGGAAGAGGACATGCCGGTGGATGTGGAAGACCCCACCATCCGCTGCAAGCCCATCATGACCGACGCCGACATGGCCCTGAAATTCGACCCGGAATACCGCAAGATCGCCGAGCGCTTCCGCGACGACCAGGCCTATTTCTCGGAGACCTTCGCCCGGGCCTGGTTCAAGCTGACCCACCGGGACATGGGCCCCAAGGCCCGCTACTTCGGCCCGGACGTGCCCCAGGAAGACCTGATCTGGCAGGACCCCATCCCCGCTGGTCGTAAGGACTACGACGTGGCCGCGGTGAAGGCCAAGATCGCCGCCGCCGGCCTCTCCGTCGGCGAGATGGTGGCCACCGCCTGGGACAGCGCCCGCACCTACCGGGGCTCCGACAAGCGGGGCGGCGCCAACGGCGCCCGCATCCGCCTGGCGCCGCAGAAGGACTGGGAAGGCAACGAACCGGCCCGCCTGGCCAAGGTACTGGCGGTCTATGAAAAGATCGCCACTGAGACCGGCGCCAGCGTCGCCGACGTCATCGTCCTGGCCGGCAATGTGGGCGTGGAGCAGGCCGCCAAGGCCGCCGGCTTCCCGGTCGAAGTGCCCTTCGCCCCGGGCCGTGGCGATGCCACCCAGGCCATGACCGACGTGGAATCCTTCGAAGTGCTCGAACCCCTGGCCGACGGCTTCCGCAACTGGCAGAAGGCCCACTACGTGGTGACGCCGGAAGAAATGATGCTCGACAAGGCCCAACTGCTGCGCCTCACCGCCAGCGAGATGACCGTGTTGGTCGGCGGCCTGCGCGTTCTCGGCGCCAACCACGGCGGCAGCCAGCACGGCGTGTTCACCGAGCGGGTCGGCGTGCTCTCCAACGACTTCTTCGTCAATCTGACCGACATGGCCTACACCTGGAAACCCACGGGCCGCAACAGCTACGCCATCGTCGATCGCCAGAGTGGCGCCACCAAGTTCACCGCCACCCGGGCCGACCTGGTCTTCGGCTCCAACTCGGTCCTGCGCGCCTACGCCGAGATCTACGCCCAGGACGACAACCAGGAGAAGTTCGTGCGCGACTTCATCGCCGCCTGGACCAAGGTGATGAACGCCGACCGCTTCGATCTCAACTAAGGCACCAACCCCGCCGCCGCCCGCCAGGGCGGCCGGTGGGGCACTCAACTACAAGGCCCGGCGGCGTTGCCCCGGGCCTTTTTCATGTGCAAGCAGTCGCAAGGATTGCCCGCATGACATTTGGCTGAACGACTGGCAAAATCAACCCGACTTTGAACGAATGCCGCGTATGACTGCCATCTATCCCCTCGAATATTGCTGCCGATCTGGCGGAAGCCTCTGTTGGCAAGCATCCCAGGCTGCTGCGTTTTCTGACTTATACGGCGTTTCGCCGGCTTATATGCAGTTTTGCCGTCTACTTCACTTAGGCATTACTCATGGCCGGTGACTTTAACCAAGAGCGTCTAACTGAGACATACAAGTCTCTCATCACTCTCTCCACAGAAGGCTTCCGATATCTAGCGTTAATCAACGGAGGCGCAGTAGTTGCTCTTCTTGCGTACCTAGGTAACGTGACAAAAAACGGCTCTTGTCCTCCCGACTTATCAGCTCCGTTACTTTGGTTTCTTGGCGGCCTTGTATCTTGTGGTGTCGCAATGGCATTTGCTTACGTCACACAATTGCGCCTTCTTAATGAGCTTATTAACACCGAAATACTCCCAACCCGCCATCCCCTTTTCTTATGGGCGGCAATGGGGGCGTACACCATCAGTCTCGCTTGCTTTAGCTATGGTGCTTGGGTAGCAGTTGGGGTATTTAATAATGCCTAACAATTCCGTCGAGAGGGACCGCCCACAAGCTGCGCTTGTGGGTACCCTTCGCGGCTTCGCCGCTACGGCGGCCCCTCACGTCAAACGTTAGACATCATCCCCAAGTCCTTGAGCTATGAATAACGCATCTAGTGAACGCATCAGAATGAAGGTTGGCGGGATGGGTGACGATGAGTTCGAACGGTTCATGAGCGATCTACTGCCACGAATTTATCCTGGTTTTAATTCCCTTGAACCCTCATTTAACTTCATGGGAAAGACTACAAAAGGGAAATGCGATGCCCATGTCTACCATTCGCAGGACGATACATATACGGCGATCATCTGCACAACTCAGCAATCCGAAATTCACAAGAAAGTCCTTGGCGACATCGCGAAACTTTCTTCCACGAAGTTTTCTTCAAAGATTCGGCGCGTCCTGCTCTGCGTAAATACGCCGATTAAAGATGAAGTAGAAGACTATCGAACGGCATGTGGGCTCCACGGCTGGGAACTTGATCCACTTTCACTCGAACGCATCACACGACATACTTTAGGAGAAGCGGATTTACTACTTAACTACTTCGGCGAATTATCTCCCCGTGATCCTGCTTCGCCTCTATTGCTACGTCGCTTCGACTGTGGAAACCGGATAAAGGAAGCTCGACAGGATATTTCACTCCAGATTTCTCGATTGATTGAGCAAATAGACTTTCCGAGTGAGAGGGAGTGGAAGGCGATTGAATCTGGTGAGGTAGAAATCGCGGAACTCTATATAAACGCACTATCCGCACTCACGGGAGTTTCGGGCGCTTGGCTCAAACATGGTGCCGGTGCCAAATATCCTTCTGAGGTCATCTATGACCATCAAGTTTCGAAGGTCGAGGCCATCGCTGCTGAAGCTCCCCTGGCATCGTATATTGCTATTGAGCCGTCATCCATGGATGCAGTGCTTATTGTTCAATTCTCCGAACTTCGTTGGCGTGTCTTCCCGTTTGGGTTCTCCTTGGATTTTTGGGACTGGATAGGCGATCAACATCACATACCGACAATTTTTAAACTGCTGAAGAGCGCAGATCGACTGCTCAAACATCCGTATGGCCGAGTCATCTCTCCAAGCTTGATGAAAGAATTTCGGGCTGAAGAGAAGCATCCGTCAATTTCATTCAAGAAGAGCGGGTATAACAATTATTGGTTCGATGATCTCTTCGACCTGTACCATCGCTACCCCATCGCCAAGGACAAATACCGACATCATGGCGAATGGTTTGTTAAATTGCAGAATGAATTCCGCAACTATCAAATCGATTCGTCCGCCCCAGAGATACGCGATGCCGATGATGTCTAACCTCTCAATCCACCGGACCTGCGCGAAACGCCGCACAAGCCGTTGATTTCAAACGTTAGCTTTACATTCCAAACCACCCTCTATTCCAAAGCCATAAGTTCTGCCACGATTCAGATAGCCCCCGCTTTACCATTCGTCACAACCTCCCCCGCCCCTTTTCGTTAGCATGTCGGGCACGCTCTCCTGACGCTCCGCCATGCCTGCCTTTCTCCGCGCCCTCAATTCCCGCAATTACCGGCTCTATTTCGTCGGCCAGCTGATCTCCCTGGCGGGGACGTGGATGCAGCAGATCGCCATGGCCTGGTTGGCCTACCGGCTTTCCAATTCGGCTTTCGTGCTGGGCAGCGTGGGCTTTGCCAGCCAGATTCCCATCCTCTTTTTTTCTGCCTTCGCCGGGGTGTGGAGCGACCGGGTGGACCGGCGGCGCCTGCTTCTGCTGAGCCAGAGCCTTTCCATGGTGCAGGCCCTGGTGCTGGCGGTGCTGGCCTGGCTGGAGTGGATCACGCCGGGGCTGCTGATTTTCATGGCCCTCTGCCTGGGTTGCATCAATGCCCTGGACGTACCGGCGCGGCAGGCCATCGCGGTACAGCTGGTGGACGACAAGGAGGATCTGCCCAACGCCATCGCCCTCAATTCCTTCCTCATGAACGCGGCCCGCTTCGTCGGCCCGGCCCTGGCGGGGTATCTGGTGGTGCTGATGGGGGAGGCGGTGTGCTTCCTGCTCAATGCCCTCTCCTACCTGGCAGTGCTGCTGGCTCTCTCGGCCATCCGCCTGCCGGCCCAGGGCCCCAGTCGGCCGGCGCCGGCCCTGGATGCGCTGAAGGAGGGCATCCGCTATGTGCGCGGGCATGGCCCGATCCGGCGCTCCCTGCTGCTGGTCTCCTGCATCAGCTTCCTGGCCACGCCCTATGCGGTGATGATGCCCCTCTTCGCCAGGGAGATTTTCGGCGGCGACGCGGGCACCTTCGGCCTGCTCATGGGCTGCGCCGGCGCCGGCTCCCTGGTGGCCAGCTTCTTCCTCGCCAGCCGGCGCGACACGGGCGGCCTGGAAGGCAAGGTGGCCCTGGCCGCCCCGGCAGTGGGTGCCGCCCTCACCTGCTTCGCCCTCAGCCCCTCCCAGCAGGTGGCCTACCCCATCATCATGAGCATCGGCTTTTGCGTCATCATCACCATCGCCGGCAGCAACACCCTGATCCAGACCCGGGTGAACAACGCCTACCGGGGCCGGGTCATGGCCATCTTCTCCATGGCCTTTCTCGGCATCGCGCCCCTGGGCAGCTTCATCGTCGGCAGCGTCGCCCATCAGGTGGGCATCCGCCCCACCCTGGCGGCCTGCGGCCTGCTGACCCTGGCGGCGGGGCTGGTTTACCGCCGCCTGACCCGGGCCGTCTCAGCCCAGGAGCCAGTTGAGCAGGCCGCCGCCGAGCACCAGATGGACAAAGAGGGCGGCGCCCAGCAGCAGCGGCCGTAGGCCGGCCCGGCCCATGCGGGCCAGGGTGGTCTCCAGGCCCAGGGCGGCCATGGCGGCCGTCAGCAGCACCATGCCGCACTGGCGCAGGGCCGCCACCGCCCCTTCGGGCAGCAGTTGCAGGGAATTGACCCCGGCCAGCAGGATGAAGGCCACGGCAAACCAGGGCACCGCAACCGGGCTGCGGCGGGACGCCCCCTCCGCCTCGGCCCCGCCCCGCCGCGCCAGATAGGCGCCGAGCAGGAGCAGGAAGGGCACCAGCAGCAGCACCCGGATCATTTTCACCACCACCGCACCACGGGCCACCTCCGGCCCCAGGGCATCGCCGATGGCCACCACCTGGGCCACTTCATGCACGGTGGAGCCGACGTAGCGGCCGAAGTCCAGATGCTGGGGGCCGATCCAGGCATACAGCAGGGGATAGAGGCCCATGGCCAGGGTGCCGAAGAGCACCACCGTGCCCACCGCCACCGCCGTCTTTTCCGCCGTGCGGGCTTCGTCCAGGCGCAGCACGGGCACCGTCGCCACCACCGCCGCGGCGCCGCAGATGGCGCTGCCGGCGGCGGTGAGCAGGGCCGTCTCCCGGTCCAGACCGAGCAGGCGGATGCCGATGAAACAGCCCAGGGCCAGGGTGGAAGCCACCAGCAGCACGTCCGCCAGCAGGCCGGCACTGCCCACGGCGACGATCTGCTGCCAGGAAAGGTTGAAGCCGTAGAGGGCCACCCCGGCCCGCAGCAGGTTGCGCTGGGCCAGCCCCAGGCCGGCGCGGCGGGCACCCTGGGCCAGGGCCGGCCAGCCGTTGCCAAGCACGGCACCGATGAGGATGGCCAGGGTCAGGGAACTGGCGCCGTAGCGCACCAGGCCGGCGCCCTGGGCCAGCCCCAGGGCCGCCACGCTGATGGCGGCCGCCAGGGCCAGGCCGGGAATCCACTGTCTCCACTGCCGCAGGTTTGCCATGGGTTTCTTTCACGAAAACGAACCTGGCGAACATTAGCCTCCGCTCATACAATAGGTAAAACCGATAATTCTTATTCAACACATCAGCCAAGCCGATGAAAATCACCCTGCGCCAACTGGAAGTCTTCGCCGCCGTGGCCAGCCACGGTCACGTCACCCGGGCCGCCGAGGCGGTGGCCCTGACCCAGTCCGCCGCCAGCATGGCCCTGGCGGACCTGGAGCGGCAGCTCTCGGTGCAGCTCTTCGACCGGGTGGGACGCCAGCTGCTGCTCAACGAGGCGGGCCGGCAGCTGCTGCCCCGGGCCCAGCAGGTGCTGGATCAGGTGCGGGAGATCGAGGCCGGTGCCGCCGGGTCCGCCGCCTTCGACCTGCACCTGGGGGCCAGCCTGACCATCGGCAACCACCTGCTGCCGCCCCTGGTGGCGGAACTGCAGCGGCGCCATCCCCAGGGCCGGGTGCGCCTCTCCCTGCACAACACGGAACAGGTGCGGGCCGACCTGCTGGCCTTCCGCATCGACCTGGGCTTCGTCGAAGGGCCGGTGCAGGAGCCCCGCCTGCGGCGCTTTTCCTGGCGCCCGGACCGGCTCCAGGTCTTTGCCCCGGCGGGCCATCCCCTGGCCGGCGGCACCGCCACGCCGGCGGACCTGGCCGGGGCCGGCTGGGTGCTGCGGGAGCGGGGCTCGGGCACCCGGGAGGTGTTCGACCGGGCCCTGGCCAACGCCACCCTGACGCCCCGGGTGGCCCTGGAACTGGAACAGCCGGAGGCCATCCGCCAGTGCGTGCGGGCCGGCCTGGGCCTGGGCTGCCTTTCCCGCCTGGAGCTGGAGGATGCCTTCCAGGCCGGCTGGCTGGCCCCGGTGGCGGCCCCCTTCCTCAACCTGGAGCGGGACCTGCAGGTGCTGGTCCATGCCGACCGGCACCTGAGCCCCGGGCTCCTGGCGGTGCTGGCCCTGTGCGGCATCGAGATTTGACCCGCATCAGAAAACGGGCGGCGCCAAGGCCTATGATGGAGACATCGTCCATCCATTGAGGAGAAGCGTCATGGCCCAGATGATGAAAGCCGCCGTCGTCCACGAATTCGGCAAGCCCCTGGTGATCGAGGAAGTGCCCGTGCCCGAGGTGCCGCCCGGGCAGGTGCTGGTCAAGGTGGTGGCCTCCGGGGTCTGCCACACCGACCTCCACGCCGCCGACGGCGACTGGCCGGTAAAGCCTTCCCTGCCCTTCATCCCCGGCCATGAGGGGGTCGGCTACGTGGCCGCCGTCGGCGCCGGCGTCACCCACGTCAAGGAAGGGGACCGGGTCGGCGTCCCCTGGCTGCACACTGCCTGCGGCCATTGCGAACACTGCATAACCGGCTGGGAAACCCTCTGCGATTCCCAGCAGATGACCGGCTACACGGTGAACGGCGGCTATGCCGAATACGTGCTGGCCGATCCGGGCTATGTCGGCAAGCTGCCCGACACCCTGGAATTCGCCCCCGCCGCCCCGGTGCTGTGCGCCGGCGTCACGGTGTACAAGGGGCTCAAGGTGCTCGAATGCAAGCCCGGCGATTGGGTCGCCATCTCCGGCATCGGCGGCCTCGGCCACATGGCGGTGCAGTACGCCAAGGCCATGGGCTTCCACGTCATCGCCGTCGATGTGGCGGACGAAAAGCTGGCCCTGGCCAAGACCCTGGGCGCCGACGTCACCCTCAACGCGGCCCGGGTGGATCCGGTGGCGGAGATTCAAAAGCAGATCAAGGGTGCCCACGGCATCCTGGTCACCGCCGTCTCCCGCAGCGCCTTCGGCCAGGCCCTGGGCATGCTGCACAAGCGCGGCACCATGTCCCTGGTGGGCCTGCCCCCCGGCGACTTCGGCCTGCCCATCTTCGACGTGGTGCTCAACGCCAAGACCGTGCGCGGCTCCATCGTCGGCACCCGCAAGGACCTGGAAGAAGCCCTGGCCTTTGCCGGCGAGGGCAAGGTGAAGACCCACTACAGCACCGACCGGATCGAGAACATCAACGACATCTTCGGCCGCATGAAGGCCGGCCACATCGACGGCCGCATCGTGCTCAACATCTAGCCGCGCCAGTACCAGGGCAACGGCTGCCAGGCCGGCTCCTCCGAGCCGGCCTTTTTCATGGCCGCCCGGGCGGCCCTAGGCGCCTTTCGTTGCCTCCGCCGCCCGCGCCTCCTCGGCCCGGTGGATGAGGCGCTTGCGCCGCTGCACCAGGTTCTGCAGCTGGGTCAGGCCGTAGAGCAGGGCCTCGGCGGTGGGCGGGCAGCCGGGAATGTAGATGTCCACCGGGATGATGCGGTCGCAGCCCCGCACCACGGAGTAGGAGTAGTGGTAGAAGCCGCCGCCGTTGGCGCAGGAGCCCATGGAGATGACGTAGCGGGGCTCGGCCATCTGGTCGTAGAGCTTGCGCAGGGCCGGGGCCATCTTGTTGGTGACGGTGCCGGCGACGATCATCAGGTCCGCCTGGCGCGGGCTGGCCCGGGGCATCATGCCGAAGCGGTCCATGTCGTAGCGGGAGGCGGCGGCGTGGATCATTTCCACGGCACAGCAGGCCAGGCCGAAACTGAGATACCAGAGGCTGTTGCTGCGCACCGCTTCGGTCAGGGTGTCGACCTGGGTCAGCAGATAGCCGTCGCCGTACAGGGTGGGAGCGTGTTGCACCGTTTTCTCCAGACAAGGGAAACGGTGGGCAGTCTAGGCAGGGGCGAACAGCCTGGCTTGTACGGAGTCGACATCGTCGGGCAGGAAGAGATCGCGGAAGTCCCGCTGCCCGAAGCGGTACAGCCAGTAGCCTGGATCGCCGGCGGCCACGGCCCGCAGCAATTCCCCCGGGGAGGCGCCAGCCATCTCACGGTAGTCCCGGTCCATGTGGGCCTGGTCGTAGTAGCCGAAGTCCTGGGCGATGCGGGTCAGTTCGCCCCGTGCCGGCGGCCGGGTCTGGAGGCGAGTCAGGGAGAAGCCGAAGCGGGCCATGCGCCGCAGTTCCCGCAGGTTGGCGCCGTAGCTGTAGGCCACCCGGCGCTCCAGCTGGCGCAGGCCGATACCCATGCGGGCGGCGATATGGCGGGCCGGCTGGAAGATTTCGGGGGAAGCGGCGAGCAGGTCCGCCAGCCGGCCGGGATCACGCCCGGGCCGCAGGCTGAGGCGCAGCAAGTCTTGCACCGCCGCCGCCCACACTGCCGGGTCGTCGCTGTCATCAAAGATCTCCAGCAGACGGGCCACCCGGGTCGGGGGCAGGACCTCGTCCAGCGGGATGATGCGGTCCCGTACCTCCCCCACCCCCGGGCCCAGGGCCTCGGCCATGAAGCCCTGGCGGAACATGATGGAGAGAAAAACGGAACCGGGCCGGGCCTGGGTATCCCGGGCCTCCAGGTAGGGTCCCACCAGGCTGGCCCGGGGCACCGGCTGCAGGCTACCGTCGGACAGGCGTAGGGCGCTGCCGCCCCGGGCAAAGAGCAGAATATTGGGACTGAGGGTGGAAGGCAGATGAGAGAGACAGCCGTCCAGGGGCATCACCAGGATGTGGTAGATCCAGGGAGCCAGTTCCGGATGGGGCGCCACCACCAGGGGCATAACCATGGGCCGAACCTTCATGCAAAGGGAATTGCCCGCCAGTCTAGCGCAGCCGCCGGCCGATGAAAAAAGTGGCACCGGGAATAGCCGGCCGGGACCGGCCCCGGCCGTGCCTGTCAGCGGCACCGCCACCAGGCATGGCCACCTTGCCGGCCACCCCACGGCACCACCTGGAGAGGCTTATCTGGTGCGGCTTCTGGCGGCGCAATGGGGCCGCAGGGCCGCGGGGGCGGCCTCAGGGGGCCGGCTGGGGGTGGGGCATGGGCCGCGCAGCGTGGCGCGGCCTGGCGGGGCGGAACGAGAGGGCGGCCGGCCGGTTCCCCCACACCGCATCGGCCCACAGCCGGGTGAAGATGCAACGGGCTTCTTCGATCATCCGGGTCATGGCTGGCTCCTTCACGGTGGTGGCATCAAACGTGAATCCACCTTAGCAAGGGGCGGCGGCGCAAGCCAATTGAATCGGGAAATAGTCCTTATAGCCGGCCTGCATCGCCGGCCTGTGGCACCTGCCCACGCGCCCTGAAGGAGGGAGCCGGCCCTGGCGGCCCACGGCGCTCAGGCCCCCGGCCGGTCCCGGGAGGGAAGGCGCCACAGCCACAGGCACATGAAAAGGCCGAACGCGGCCAGGCCGGCCTGGGCCCAGGGATTTTTCACCACCAGCAGGATGGAGGTGGAAAAGGTCAGGGCCATCAGCAGCACCCCGGCCCGCTTGGCCCGGTAGGGAATGGCCCGGTGCCGCCGCCATTCCAGGATGGGCGGGCCGAACAGGCGATGGCCGGTGAGCCAGCGGTAGAAACGCAGGGACGCCCGGGCATAGCAGGCGGCGGCCAGCAGCATGAAGGGTGTGGTCGGCAGCAGGGGCAGGAACAGGCCCACCACCCCCAGCACGACGCACAGGCTGCCGGCGGCGATGAGCAGGCCCCGCACCAGGGGCGAGGCATGTTCCACCACCTCGGCGGCGGCCTGCAGTTCCGCCGGGGTGACCGCGCCCTCTGCCGCCAGGGGCTCCATCCCCTGCCCCGGATCGCCCATGGGCTCAGGCCTCCCCTGCCCCGCGCTCCCCGTGGCCGGCCACGTCTTCCACCGGCTCCTTGCCCGGCTTGGGCTTGGCCGGGCTTTCCTTGGCCTTGCTCCTGCGCGGCGCCTTGGGCTTTTCCGGCGGGCCGTGGCGCTGCTGGGCCAGTTCCATGAGCTGGGTGGCCACCTTGCCGCTGACGCTGTCCGGGGCCACCTCGCCCTTGGCATCTGGAGTGCCCGCCGGCAGGCCGGTGAGCAGGGCCATGGCCTCATCCACATGGCGCACGGCGAAGACGTGGAAGTCGCCGCGGCGCACCGCCGCCACCACGTCGGCCCGCAGCATCAGGTGGGAAACGTTGGCAGCGGGAATGATCACCCCCTGCTTGCCGGTCAGGCCCCGGGCCTGGCAGATGTCGAAGAAGCCTTCGATCTTTTCATTGACGGCGCCGATGGGCTGGACCTGGCCCAGCTGGTTGAGGGAGCCGGTCATGGCCAGGGACTGGTGCAGGGGCAGCATGCCGATGGCCGACAGCAGGGCGCACAGCTCGGCCAGGGAGGCGCTGTCCCCGTCCACCTCGCCGTAGGACTGCTCGAAGACCAGGCTGGCATTGACCGAGAGGGGCACCAGGCGGCCGAAGCGGTTGGAGAGGAAGCCGGAGAGGATGAGCATGCCCTTGCTGTGCAGGGGGCCGCCCAGTTCCGTTTCCCGTTCGATGTCCATGACGTCGCCGTCGCCCATGCGCACCGCGGCGGTGACCCGCATGGGGTGGGCAAAGGTCAGCTCGCCCATGTCGATGGCGGCAAGGCCGTTGATCTGCCCGATTTCCATGCCCTCGGTGGCGATCATGAATTCGCCGTTGAGGATGGCCTCCTGCTGCCGCTCCCGTACCCGGTCGGCGCGCCGCACCTGGGCCGCCAGGGCCCGCTCCAGATGCTGGCGGTCGATGTCGGGAGCGCCGTCCTTCTCCGCCATCCAGTCCGCCTCCCGCAGCAGGTCGGCCAGCACCCGGGTACGGGTAGTGAGCTTGCGCGAATCCTCGGCCAGGCGGGCCGCCCGTTCGATGGTCCAGGCCGTGGCGGCCCGGGTCAGAGCCCGCAGCTGATCGCGGCGGGCCAGGGTGGCCAGCAGGCGGGCGTAGAGCAGCGCATTCTCCGGGCCCCGCACCACGTCGTTTTCCAGGTCCGCCGCCACCTTGAACAGGGCGCCGAATTCCGGGTCCATTTCCGAGAGCAGGTAGTAGGTGTTGCGATCGCCCACCAGCACCACCTTCACGTCCAGGGGCATGGGCTCCGGCTCGAGCTGCTGGGTGCTCTGCAGGCCGAAGAGGTCCTCCGGCGATTCCAGGCGCAGGCGCTCGGCCTGCAGGGCCCGCTTGAGTCCTTCCCAGGCGTAGGGCTGGGTCAGCAGCTTGCCCGCATCCAGCACCAGGGCGCCGCCGTTGGCCCGGTGCAGGGCGCCGGCCCGGATCAGGGTGAAGTTGGAAACCCACATGCCCATGTGGGCGGTGTGTTCCACCCGGCCCAGCAAGTTCTGGAAGGTGGGCAGACTCTCGCACACCACCGGCCGGCCGCTGGTGCCGCTGTTGTCCACCAGCAGATTGACCAGGTAGCGCTGCAGGGAAATGCTGCCGGAGAAGAGCAGGGTTTCCATCTCCCCCTCGCCCTTCTGGGATTCCCGCAGGTTGTCGCCGGTTTCCACCACGTCGTGCAGCACCGCGTCGAGGAAGGCGCTCACTTCCGCGAGGTCGGCATAGGCGGGCTTGAGTTCTTCGATCTCGTGGCCCACAGCCAGGCGCAGGGCCTCCCGGGAGATGTCCTTGACCTTGGCCTGCAGCTCCCGCTGCCAGCGGGGGAACTGGCTGACCAGGTCCTGCAGGCGCGGCTCGTAGGATTCGATGATGGCGTCCAGCTCCTCCTGGCGCTCCTTGGGCAGGGCGTCGTACTCCTCCTCGCTCATGGTCTCGTCCTCGCTCTTGGCGGGAACGAAAGTGAAGCCTTCCTCGGTGGACAGCAGGGCCACGCCCTTGCTCATGGCCTCCCGGCCAAGAGTACGCAGGGCCGTGTCCTCCCGCTTCTTGGCCTCGCTTTCCAGGGCATTGAGGCGGCGCCGGTAGTCGTCGCTCTCGAAGGCGGCGGTGAGGGCCGGGGCCAGGCCCGAGACGAAGTTCTGCATGTCCTCCCGCAGCTTGCTGCCGCGGCCAGCGGGCAGCCTCAGCAGGCGCGGCCGGGTCGGCTCCTGGAAGTTGTGCACATAGCACCAGTCCCAGGCGGCATCGCCGTTGCCGCGATGGCGGAACTGGGTGTCCAGCACCCGGTGCACCAGGGCGTGGCGGCCGCTGCCCGGCTCGCCGAGGACGAACAGGTTGTAGCCGTGGCGGGGAATGTCGAGACCGAAGCTCAAGGCCTCCACCGCCCGGGGGTGGGCGAATTCCTCGGCCAGATCGTCCAGTTCGGCGGTGGTGGCGAATTCCAGCAGGCTCTCGGAACAGGGCGTGAACAGGCGCTCCGGAGGCAGGCGGCAGGGATGTTGGCGAAAATCGGTCATGTTCTTCTTGGTTGTTGTGTTCCGCCGCCGGGGCTGCGGAAAAAAAGGAAAGCCGGGACTACTTGATCTCTTCCACCAGCAGCCAGACGGTCCGGTTGTCGCGCACGTCCTGGGTGGACAGGGTGCTGTTGGCCCGGTCGCGTCCGCTCGATTCCTGGCCCAGGCCGCCGAGGGCGATCCACTCGCCCAGGCGGCCGGAGACGGAGGTGCTGAGGCGCTGGATATTGGCGCTGCCGGGGCCGTAGCTGCCCGGGGTGTCGTTCTGGGGGCTGATTTCCAGGGTCACCCGATCCCCCGCCAGATGGGGCTCGGCATAGAAGCCCTGGCCCAGGTCCCGGTACACCGTGCTCTCGGTCACCACCACGCCATTGGGACCGAGCACGGCCTGGCGCAGGGGCACCGGCACGGACTGGCCCATCTGGATGAAGGCCCGCCCCCCTTCCATCACCTGCACCATCTGCCCGGCGGAACTGCTGCGGGTGCTGCGGGTGTCCACGATCTCCGTGGTCACGCTGGAGCCGCCCCGCTGGATCTGCACGCTGCCGCCGCCGCTACGGCCGAGGCTGCCGCTGCCGTTGAGGGTGCCGGCGGCCCCGGGGGACTGGATGATGCGCACATTGCCGCCCAGGCCCACGTTGCCGGAGACGCCCACGTCCCGGCCCCGGCTGTCCAGGTCCCGGTTCTGTGTGACCCGGATGCGCAGCATGCGCGGCGGCGTGTCGATGGAGGCCAGCACCTGCTTCAGCTGCTCCCGGTTGCGCCGGCTGCCCTTGATGATGAGCTGGTTGTTCATGCCCGACACCGCGCCGCCCGGCTCCACCAGGGGCTGCAGTACCGGCAGCACCTGGTCCACGGTGCGGCTCTTGAGGGGCACGATCTCCACTTCCTGCTGGGCCCAGGCCATGGAAAACATCCCCAGGAACAGGCCCAGGGCGAGCAACGGAACCAGCAGCAGACGCTTCACGGCAGACCTCCAATGATCGGCACGGCAGGAAAGGGGCGGCACCAGTGTCGCCCCGCCCTCCCGAAAACTCAAGCCAGATGGGGCAAGGCCAGGTAGTCCCGGGAACGCATTTCCACCAGGCGGCTGACGGTGCGGAAAAACTCGCCGGCGTGGGTGCCCTCGGTGTACAGCCCTTCCGGCTCGCACTCGGCGGTGGCAATGAATTTGACCTTGGCGTCGTAGAAGATATCCACCAGCCAGGTGAAGCGCCGGGCCATGTCGCGCTGGGTGGAATTCATGCGGGGCAGACGGGAGACCAGCACCGTGTGGTAGGCCCGGGCCAACTCCAGGTAATCGTTCTGGGAACGGGGGCCGTCGCACAGGGCCTGGAAGTCGAACCACACCACCCCGGCGGAGCGGCGCAGCACGGGAATCTCCCGGCCCAGCACCTCGATGCTGCCGCCGGCCTGCCCTTCCCCGCCGGCCAGCTCCCGGAAGTAGTCGGCCATCTTGGCCTCCGCCGCGTCGTCGGCCGGATAGTGGTAAATCTCCACCTGCTCCAGGGTACGCAGGCGGTAGTCGATGCCCGCCTCCACCTGCACCACGTCCAGCTGCTGCTTGAGCAAGGCGATGGTGGGCAGGAAGTTCTGCCGCTGCAGGCCGTTGGGGTAGAGGTTCTCCGGCGGGTAGTTGGAGGTCATCACCAGCACCACCCCCTTGGCAAAGAGCTTCTCCAGCAGGCGGCCCAGGATCATGGCGTCGGCGATGTCGGAGACGTGGAACTCGTCGAAGCACAGTACCCGGGTCTCGGCAGCAATGCGCCCGGCCAGGATGGCCAGGGGATCGGTCTCGCCCTTGAGGCTTTCCAGGTCCTTGTGCACCTGCTGCATGAAGCCGTGGAAGTGGATGCGCTTCTTGCGCTTGTAGGGCACGGAGTCGTAGAAGCAGTCCATGAGGAAGCTCTTGCCCCGCCCCACCCCGCCCCAGAAATAGACGCCCCGGGGCACTTCCAGGCGGGAATTGAACATCTTGTAGAGCTTGTTGCGCCGCGCCGCCTTGAAGGCCACCAGCTCGTAATAGAGCTTCTGCAGCCGCTCGGCCGCCGCCTTCTGGGCCGCATCGGCAGTGAATCCGCGGGAGGCCAGCAGGGCCTCATAGGCATCGAGCATGCCGCGCTCGGGAACGTTGAGGGTACGGTGGGGCATGGGGAATCCGTCGGGAGCACCTCGGGGGGTGCGATGTTGTTGTGGCGCCTGGCAGCCTGAAAGGATCGGCGCGGAAAGGCGTCTATTTTAAAACATCGGCCGGGCACGGCCCAGCCTTGGCTTAAGTTGGTCAGCGAACGACCAGAATTCAAGCCACCTGAAAGCAGTCATATAATGCCATTGGCACACTATGCGAGTGCTTGGAAGGCCTCCCACCAATCCGCCTCACGCGGCGCCCCTCACCACTACATTCGATACAACGGAGCACCAGATGAAGCTCAAAATCCACTTATGTATTGTTTCAGCAGTAGCAGCGCTCCTGTTTGGATGCGGGATGGCTTCGGACGTCATGGAAACACAGAAAAAGTCAGATGCCATCGCATCGGCACTTGAAAAGGAGATCGGTGTTAAGCCTCAGATTGCCTGGGAAATCCAGAATGGAACGCTCGCTCATATCAACGTGCAGTTTCCGGTGGATGGCGTCGCAAATCTCCCCATAGGCGAGCTTGTCAGCAAGGTACGTACTGCGGTGACCACGAGCTTCGACAAGCCCCCCCAGCAACTGGTGGTATCCACCTTCTCACAACCATGAGACTGAAAGTCGAGCCAATCCTTCCTCCGGCCCCGTGCAGCAAGCTGAGCTGGCCCGCTGAATTCAAACCTATATGACCATCCACTTTCCGCTGTTGGCTGCTTTCATTTGAGAGCGGAAGGAGACCAAAAAGAAAAAGGCGAGGAGCAATCCTCGCCTTTTTTTGTCTGCACCGGGTCGCAGCCCGGATGCTTTCCGCTTAGAAGTGCAGCGGGCGCTTGTCGCAGGCCAGGGCGGCTTCGTGCACTGCTTCCGACAGGGTCGGGTGGGCGTGGCAGATGCGGGCCAGGTCTTCGGAGGCGCCGCCGAACTCCATGGTCACCACGGCTTCGGCGATCAGTTCGGAGGCATTGGGGCCGATGATGTGCACGCCCAGGATGCGGTCGGTCTTGGCGCAGGCCAGCATCTTGACGAAGCCGGTGGGGTCGCCCATGCCCAGGGCCCGGCCGTTGGCCAGGAAGGGGATCTTGCCGGCCTTGTAGGCCACGCCGTCAGCCTTGAGCTGCTGTTCGGTCTTGCCGACCCAGGCGATCTCGGGGCTGGTGTAGATGACCCAGGGGATGGTGTCGAAGTTGCAGTGACCGGCCTGGCCGGCCATCAGTTCGGCAACCATGACGGCCTCTTCCATGGCCTTGTGGGCCAGCATGGGGCCGGACACCACGTCGCCCACGGCCCAGACGCCGGGCAGGTTGGTGCGGCAGTGGCCGTCCACTTCGATCTGGCCGCGCTCGTTGAGCTTGAGGCCGATCTTTTCGGCGTTGAGGCCGTCGGTGTTGGGCACGCGGCCGACGGAGACGATCAGGCGCTCCGCATCCAGCTTCTGTTCCTTGCCATCCTTGTCGGTGTAGGCGATGGAAACGCCCTTCTTGCTGACCTTGGTCTCGCCCAGCTTGACGCCCATCTGGATGTTGAGGCCCTGCTTGGTGAACAGCTTGAGGGCTTCCTTGGCCACGTCCTGGTCGGCGGCGGCGAGGAAGTCGGGAGAGGCTTCCAGGATGGTCACTTCGGAACCCAGACGACGCCACACGGAACCCATTTCCAGGCCGATGACGCCGGCGCCGATGATGGCCAGCTTCTTGGGCACGGACTGTTGTTCCAGGGCGCCTTCGTTATCCAGCACGATCTTCTGGTCCACGGCGATGCCGGGCAGATGACGGGCCTTGGAGCCGGTGGCGACGATGACCTGCTTGGCCTCGACGACTTCGTCGCCGACCTTGACCTGCCAACCGGCGCCGCCCTGACCGACGAAGGAACCGTGGCCATTGAGCTGGGTGACCTTGTTCTTCTTGAACAGGCCCTTGATGCCGGAGGTAAGCTGGGTCACCACGGCGGTCTTGCGGCCGATCATGGTGGGCACGTCGATCTTGGGTGCGCTCACCTGGATGCCCTGGGCGGCGAAGGCGTGGCCGGCTTCCTCGAACAGGTGGGAGGTGTGCAGCAGGGCCTTGGAGGGAATGCAACCCACGTTCAGGCAGGTGCCGCCGAGGCGGGGTTCGCCCTTGGGATCGGCGTAGGGATTGGATTCGCAGCAGGCGACGGAGAAGCCCAGCTGGGCGGCGCGGATGGCAGCCACATAGCCGCCGGGGCCGCCGCCGATGACGAGAACGTCGAATTGTTTGGACATGGTCAGAACCTTTCGTTCATGAAAAGAACGCAGAGGGCGAAGGCTGGTGGCCCCGCGGCTCTGCGTTCCTTGGATCAGTCAGTCAATGCGCATTAAACGCCGAGCAGCAGGCGGGCGGGATCTTCCAGGGCTTCCTTCATGGTCACCAGACCCAGCACGGCTTCGCGGCCGTCGATGATACGGTGGTCGTAGGACATGGCCAGGTAGTTGATGGGGCGCACCACCACTTGACCGTTCTCGACCACGGCGCGGTCCTTGGTGGCATGGATGCCGAGGATCGCGGACTGGGGCGGGTTGATGATGGGGGTGGAGAGCATGGAGCCGAACACGCCGCCGTTGGAGATGGAGAAGGTGCCACCGGTCAGTTCTTCGATGGAGATCTTGCCGTCCTTGGCCTTCTGGCCGTATTCGGCAATCTTCTTCTCGATGTCGGCGATGGACATCTGGTCGGCATCACGCAGGATGGGCACCACCAGCCCGCGGGGGGAGCCCACGGCGATACCGATGTCGATGTAGCCGTGATAGACGATGTCGTTGCCATCGACGGAGGCGTTCAGGATCGGGTACTTCTTCAGGGCAGCCACGGCTGCCTTGACGAAGAAGCCCATGAAGCCCAGACGCACGCCATGTTCCTTCTCGAACTTGTCGCCGTACTGCTTGCGCAGGGCCATGACCGGGGCCATGTTCACTTCGTTGAAGGTGGTGAGGATGGCGTTTTCGTTCTTGGACTGCAGCAGGCGCTCGGCAATGCGGGCGCGCAGGCGGGTCATGGGAACGCGCTGCTCGGGACGGTCACCCAGGGGGATGGACACGGCAGGGGCAGCCACGGCGGGCGCGGCGGCCTTGGCCTGGGCGCCCACGGCGTCTTCCTTGGTGACACGGCCACCACGGCCGGTGCCGGAGACGTCGGCGGCAGCGATGCCCTTCTCGTCCAGGATCTTGCGGGCGGCGGGGCTGGCGGTGCCGGCAGCAGCAGCCGGAGCAGCGGCAGCAGCCACCGGGGCCGGCGCGGCAGCGGCGGGAGCAGCGGCGGCAGCCGGAGCGGCGCCGGCGGCGGCCTTGGCCTCGGTGTCGATCTGGGCGATGACTTCGCCGGAAACCACGGTGTCGCCGTCGCCCTTGATGATCTTGACGATCACGCCGGCATCGGGAGCGGGCAGTTCCAGGACCACCTTGTCGGTTTCGATATCGATGAGGTTCTCATCGCGGCTGACAGCTTCGCCTGCCTTCTTGTGCCAGGACACCAGGGTGGCTTCGGCAACGGATTCGGACAGTTGCGGGACTTTGACGTCGATAATCATGATCTACGTTTCCTTTGTCTCTCGGTTTTAGTTCAGTTTGCCCAGTGCTTCTTCCAGCAGGGCTTTTTGTTGCTCCACGTGCTTGGCCAGGTAACCCACGGCCGGCGCAGCAGCAGCAGGACGGGCCACCACGTGCAGGGTCTGACCCTTCTTCAGGGCGACTTGCAGGCGGTGAGCCTTGGCGTACCAGGCACCCTGGTTCAGGGGCTCTTCCTGGCACCACACCAGTTCCTTGGCGTTGGGGAACTTGGACAGTTCCTCATCGAAGCGCTTGTCGTCGAACGGATACAGCTGCTCGACGCGCAGGATGGCGATGTTCTCCAGCTTGCGTTCCTTGCGGGCGGCCACCAGGTCGTAATAGACCTTGCCGGCGCAGGCGATGACACGGGTGACCTTCTTCGCTTCCAGCTTCTCGGTTTCGCCGATGATGGTCTGGAAGGTGCCGTTGGCCAGCTCGTCCAGGGAGCAGGAAGCGCTGGGGTTACGCAGCAGGGACTTGGGCGTCATCACCACCAGGGGCTTGCGCTGCTTGCGCACCATCTGGCGACGCAGCAGGTGGAAGATCTGGGCGGCGTTGGAGGGGTAGCAGACTTCCCAGTTGAACTCGGCAGAGAGCTGCATGTAGCGTTCCAGGCGGGCGGAGGAGTGCTCCGGACCCTGGCCTTCGTAGCCGTGGGGCAGCAGCAGGGTCAGACCGCAGGCACGACCCCACTTGGCCTCGCCGGAGCAGAGGAACTGGTCGATCACCACCTGGGCGCCGTTGGCGAAGTCGCCGAACTGGCCTTCCCACACCACCAGCTCATTGGGCTCGGCGGTGGCGTAGCCGTATTCGAAGGCCAGCACGGCCTCTTCGGACAGCACGGAGTCGAAGCTCTGGAAATTGCCCTGGTCTTCCTGCAGGTTGGCCAGCGGGATGTAGGAACCGGCGTCCCACTTTTCCCGGTTCTGGTCGTGCAGCACGCCGTGGCGGTGGAAGAAGGTGCCGCGACCCACGTCCTCGCCGGAGATACGCACGCCGTAGCCCTGGGCCAGCAGGGTGGCGTAGGCTAGGTTCTCGGCCATGCCCCAGTCCACCGGCAGCTTGCCCTCACCCATCTGGGCCCGGTCTTCGATGATCTTCTTGACGCGGGAGTGCATGGTGAAGTTTTCGGGAATGGCGGTCAGGCGCTTGGCCAGACGCTGCAGTTCCTTCTTCGGCACCTTGGTGTTGCCGAGCTCGGTGTACTTCTTGTTGGTGTAGGGCGCCCAGTCGTTGGCGTGCTGGCGCTTGTAGTTGGACAGCACGGGGTCGGACAGCAGCTTGCCCTGGTCCAGGGCGGCGCGGAAGTCCTTGATGATCTGGTCGGGACCGTCGGCAGAGAGCACGCCCTGGGCCACCAGCTTGTCCGCGTACAGCTTGCGGGTGCCGGGGTGGGCCTGGATCTTCTTGTACATCAGGGGCTGGGTGACCATCGGCTCGTCCTGCTCGTTGTGGCCGAGCTTGCGGAAACAGATGATGTCGATGACCACGTCCTTCTTGAAGGTCTGACGGAATTCCAGGGCCAGCTGGGTGACCAGGGCCACGGCTTCCGGATCGTCGCCATTGACGTGGAAGATCGGGGCTTCGACCATCTTGAAGATGTCGGAGCAGTACAGGGAGGAACGGTAGTCCCGGGGATCGGAGGTGGTGAAGCCGATCTGGTTGTTCACCACGACGTGCACCGTACCGCCGGTGCCGTAGCCGCGGGTCTGGGAGAAGTTCAGCATTTCCTGGTTCACGCCCTGGCCGGCAACGGCGGCATCGCCGTGGATCAGGACGGGCAGGATCTGGGCCTTGGCCGCATCGTCACCGCCGCGACGACGCTGGCGGGCATAGACGGAGCCTTCCACCACCGGGTTCACGATTTCCAGGTGGGAGGGGTTGAAGGCCAGGGTCAGGTGCACCGGACCGTGGTCGGTGGACACATCGGAGGAGAAGCCCATGTGGTACTTCACGTCGCCGGAGGACAGGTCCTGGGCCTTCTTGCCTTCGAACTCGTCGAACAGCATCTTGGGCGCCTTGCCCAGGGTGTTCACCAGCACGTTGAGGCGGCCGCGGTGGGCCATGCCGATGACGATTTCCTGGACGCCGGTGGCGGCACCGGTGCGGATCACTTCGTCCATGGCGACGATGAGGGACTCGCCGCCTTCCAGGGAGAAGCGCTTCTGACCCACGTAGCGGGTGTGCAGGTAGCGTTCCAGGGTCTCGGCCACGGTGAGGCGGTCGAGCAGGCGCTTCTTGCGCTCGGGCGTGTAGTTGCCATTGCCGCGGCTGGGTTCCAGGCGTTCCTGCAGCCAGCGCTTCTGGGCAATGTCGCTCATGTACATGTATTCGACGCCGATGGAACCGCAGTAGGTTTCCTTCAGCGCCTCAATGATCTGGCCCAGGGGAGCGCGATCGGCGCCGAACTGGAAGGAGCCGGTATTGAAGGGCTCGTTCAGGTCGGCGGGCGTGAAGCCGTAGAAGGACGGCTCCAGTTCCTGGATTTCGGGGCGTTCCTGGCGCTTGAGCGGGTCCAGATTGGCCCAGCGGTTGCCCAGGAAGCGGTAGGCATTGATCAGCTGCAGGACGGCAACCTGCTTCTTGTCGTCACCGGCGGCCACCACGGTACGCACCGGACCCCGCTTGCCCTGTTCGGCAAAGGCGGCGATCACGGGGAAGTGGGGAACATCGCGGGCAGCGGCACCCGGCTGCTGGGCCAGCTTGTCGAAGTATTCGCGCCATTCGTCGGGAACGGACGCGGGATTGTCGAGGTAGTTCTCGTACAGCTCCTCCACGAACGGGGCATTGCCGCCGAAGAGGTAGGAGGTGCCGAAGTTTTGCATCATCATGGCAATCACCTGTGGTGTGGTTTTATTGTTGGAACGTCTGTCTCTCACTGCAATCGGCGAATTTTCCGCCGACCATTGAAAAAAAGGGCGGCCACGCCGCCCCTTTTCTCGTCTTACTTACGGCTGGCCAGCGGCGCGACGTCGCGCTTGGCGGCGCCGATGTACAGCTGACGCGGACGACCGATCTTGTATTCCGGATCGGTGATCATCTCTTCCCACTGGGTCATCCAGCCCACGGTACGAGCCAGGGCGAAGATGCAGGTGAACATGGAGGTGGGGATGCCGAGGGCCTTCTGCACGATGCCGGAGTAGAAGTCCACGTTCGGGTAGAGCTTCTTCTCGACGAAGTAGGGATCTTCCAGGGCGATCTTTTCCAGTTCCATGGCCAGCTTGAACAGGCGATCGTTTTCCAGGCCCAGTTCCTTCAGAACGTCGTTGCACACCTGGCGCATCAGCTTGGCGCGGGGGTCGAAATTCTTGTAGACGCGGTGACCGAAGCCCATCAGCTTGAAGGAGTCGTTCTTGTCCTTGGCGCGGGCGATGTATTCGCCGACGCGGGAGACGTCGCCGATCTCTTCCAGCATCTGCAGGCAGGCTTCATTGGCGCCGCCGTGGGCAGGGCCCCACAGGCAGGCGATACCGGCGGAGATGCAGGCGAAGGGGTTGGCACCGGAGGAGCCGGCCAGACGCACGGTGGAGGTGGAGGCGTTCTGCTCGTGGTCGGCGTGCAGGGTGAAGATGATGTCCAGGGCACGGACCAGCACGGGGTTCGGCTTGTAGGTCTCGCAGGGGGTGCCGAACATCATGTGCATGAAGTTGGCGGTGTAGTCCAGGTCGTTGCGCGGGTACATGAACGGCTGACCGGTCGTGTACTTGTAGGCCATGGCAACGATGGTGGGCATCTTGGCGATGATGCGGTTGAAGCTGATGCTGCGATGCTCGGCATCGGAGAAGTCCATGGCTTCATGGTAGAAGGCGGACAGGGCACCGACCACACCGACCATCACGGCCATGGGGTGGGCGTCGCGGCGGAAGCCGCTGAAGAACTTGGCCAGCTGTTCGTGCACCATGGTGTGGTTCTTGATGGTGTCTTCGAAAGCGGTCTTCTGGGAAGCGTTCGGCAGTTCGCCGTTCTTCAGCAGGTAGGCGACTTCCAGGAAGTTGCAGTTTTCGGCCAGTTGCTCGATGGGATAGCCGCGGTACAGCAGCTCGCCCTTGTCGCCATCGATGAAGGTAATCTTGGATTTGCAGCTGGCAGTGGACAGGAAGCCGGAATCGTAGGTGAAGAGACCGGTTTTGCCGCCCAGGGTACGAATGTCGATACAGTCGTTGCCGTGGGTGGGAGACATGATCGGGAAATCGACCGGCCCTTGGCCTTCGATATTGAGAGTAGCCTTGCGTTCGCTCATTTTGCAGCCCCTGTGGTGGTGGTTGTCATCACTACTTTTTTAGCGAAGGACGAGGCGCCATGGTGGCGCCCCTTCCTTACTCAGCACTTACGCAATTTGGCCAGTACGGCAGCCTCATGCGGGTCGGAAAGTTCCTTGCCCCCAACAATCAGGCCAAGGAAATCCCAATCTTCTAATTCCGCCAGCTTTTTGAAGGCTTCGACCTCCGGTTCCGTCAGCTTGTCGAATTCCTGGTCGAGGAATTTGGTCAGCGTCAGGTCCAGCTCCAGGAGGCCGCGGCGGATGCAGCGCCAGCGAAGGCGCTCGTATTCAGCACGATCCATTAAACAGCACGCCGAACCATCATTTCCTTGATCTTGCCGATGGCCTTGGTGGGGTTCAGGCCCTTCGGACAGACATCAACGCAATTCATGATGGTGTGGCAACGGAACAGGCGATACGGGTCTTCCAGGTTGTCCAGACGTTCATTGGTGGCCTGGTCGCGGGTATCGGCGATGAAGCGGTAAGCAGCCAGCAGGCCGGCCGGACCGACGAACTTGTCGGGGTTCCACCAGAAGGACGGGCAGGAGGTGGAGCAGCAGGCGCAGAGGATGCACTCGTACAGGCCGTTCAGCTCTTCACGCTCTTCCGGAGACTGCAGACGCTCGCGCTCAGGAGGAGGATCGTTGTTGATCAGGTACGGCTTGATGGAGTGGTACTGCTTGAAGAACTGGGTCATGTCCACGATCAGGTCGCGCACCACGGGCAGACCGGGCAGGGGCCGCAGCACGATGGGCTGGGGCAGCTCGTCCACGTCGGTGAGGCAGGCCAGACGGTTCTTGCCATTGACGTTCATGGCGTCGGAACCGCACACGCCTTCGCGGCAGGAGCGGCGGAAAGCCAGGGAATCGTCCTTGACCTTCAGGCGCACCAGGGCATCCAGCAGCTTCTTGTCGGACTGTTCCAGTTCGACGGTGATGTCCTGCATGTAAGGTGCGTTGTCCTTATCCGGATCGTAGCGATAGATCTTGAATTGAACGGTACGTTTGGTATTGGCGCTCATTTGCGTAATTCCTTCCTGGCCTTAGTAGGTCCGCTTGGCGAGAGCGATGGACTCGACGTCGGCAGACATCGGCTGCAGGTTCACCGGCTTGTAGTCGAGGCGGTTGCCTTCGGAGTACCACAGGGTGTGCTTGAGCCAGTTCTTGTCGTCGCGGCCGGCCGGGGTCTCGGCGGTATCCAGGGCATCGTCCCGCACGTGGGCGCCGCGGGATTCCTTGCGGGCTTCGGCGGAGATCATGGTGGCCTTGGCCACTTCGATCAGGTTGTCCAGTTCAAGGGCTTCGGTACGGGCGGTGTTCCAGACCTTGGACTTATCCTTGATCTCGGTGGTCTTGGCCCGTTCGGCGACCTTCTTGATTTCCTCGACGCCAGCCTTGAGCAGGTCGTTGAAGCGGAACACGCCGGCATGCTTTTGCATGGTGCGCTGCATGGCCAGACGAACCTCGTGCACGCTCTCGCCGTTCTTCTGGTTGTCCAGACGGGCGATACGGGCCAGGGAAACGTCGGCGGCGTTGGCCGGCAGGGGCTTGTGGGCGCGGGGATTGCCCTTCAGGTCTTCCACCACGGACTCGCCGGAGGACTTGCCGAAGACCAGCAGGTCCAGCAGGGAGTTGGTGCCCAGGCGGTTAGCGCCATGCACGGAAGCGCAGGCGCACTCGCCGGCAGCGTAGAAACCGCCCACGGGAACGGACTTCTCGTCGCCCTTCGGCACAATGACCTGGCCCTTATAGTTGGTCGGAATACCGCCCATCTGGTAGTGGCAGGTCGGCACCACGGGGATCGGGGCCTTGATGGGATCCACACCGGCAAACTGGATGGAGATTTCACGAATGCCGGGCAGGCGCTTCATGATGGTCTCGGGGGACAGGTGGGTAATGTCCAGCAGCACGTGATCCTTGTCGGGACCGCAGCCGCGGCCTTCATTGATCTCGGTCACCATGGAACGGGACACCACGTCGCGGGAGGCCAGATCCTTCAGGTTGGGGGCATAGCGTTCCATGAAGCGCTCGCCGGAAGCGTTGCGCAGAATGCCGCCTTCGCCGCGCACGCCTTCGGTGATCAGCACACCGGCACCGGCCACGCCGGTAGGGTGGAACTGCCAGAATTCCATGTCTTCCAGGGGGATGCCGGCACGGGCAGCCATACCGACGCCGTCACCGGTGTTGATGAAGGCATTGGTGGAAGAGTAGTAGATGCGACCGGCACCGCCGGTGGCAAAAATGGTGGCCTTGGCGTGGAAGATGTGAACTTCGCCGGTTTCCATTTCCATGGCGGTCACGCCCAGCACGTCGCCATCTTCGTCACGGATCAGGTCCAGGGCCATCCATTCCACGAAGAACTGGGTGTTGGCCTTGACGTTACGCTGGTACATGGCGTGCAGCATGGCATGACCGGTACGGTCGGCAGCGGCACAGGAGCGGTTCACCGGCTTCTCGCCATAGTTCTGGGAGTGGCCGCCGAAGGGGCGCTGGTAGATCTTGCCGCTGTCCAGACGGTCGAAGGGCATGCCGAAGTGTTCCAGTTCCACGACCACTTCGTTGGCCTTCTTTACCATGAATTCGATGGCGTCCTGGTCACCGAGCCAGTCGGAACCCTTGACGGTGTCGTACATGTGCCAGTGCCAGTTGTCCTCGGTCACATTGCCGAGGGAGGCGGCCACGCCACCCTGGGCGGCAACCGTATGGGAACGGGTGGGGAACACCTTGGACAGCACGGCGGTCTTGAGGCCGGCTTCGGAAACTTGCAGAGCGGCGCGCAGACCGGCACCGCCGGCACCCACGATCACCACATCATACTTATGCACGGGGATAGTCATTACTTACAGTCTCCACAGAATCTGAGTGGCCCAGCCGGCGTAGCCGAGCAGGGCGAAAATGGTCAGGACATGCAGCACCAGGCGGATGCCGGTGGGCTTGACGTAGTCCATCCAGATGTCACGCACGCCGATCCAGGCGTGGTAGAACAGGGAGAGGAAAAACAGGAAGGTAATGAACTTCATGAAGCCGTTGGCGAACAGGCCGCGCCAGGCTTCGTAGGTGTTGGGGCCGATAGCGCCGACGGCGGCCAACAGGATGACGGAATAGACGGCCATGATGACGGCCGTGGCGCGCTGGGCAATCCAGTCCTTCAGGCCGTAATGGGCGCCAACAACAATGCGATTTACCATAGCAGGGCAACTCCCAGGATGACGGTCAGCGCGATGCTGACGGCGAAGACGATCTTGCTGGTCAGACGGGCGGATTCGAGATCAACACCCATGTGCACATCCAGGAACAGGTAGCGGATACCGGCACAGAAGTGGTGACAGAAGGCCCACAGCAGGCCCAGCAGGATGATCTTGACCAGGGGATGGGCTGCGACGGCCTTGAAGGTGGCAAACGACTCGGGCGTCGCCAGGCTGCTTTGGAACAGCCACAGCAGCAGGGGCAGACACAGGAACAGGCCGGCGCCGCTGACGCGGTGGAGAATGGAAAGAATACCCGGTAGGGGCAGGCGGATCGTTGTCAGGTCCAGATTTTTCGGACGCTTCTTTTTGATACTGAGTTCTGCCATGAACGTCATCCCTCTTGCTTGTTGCGAAACGGCGACTGAACTGCCACCGCACCCTTATGAAAGTTATAAATTATAGTGTTTTTCGACTTCCCTTTGTTTCCGAATTTCCGTTGCCGCCGACCTCCTTGCCTCAGCCTAGTTCATTCAGATAATGGTGTTTCTGGGTCGAGTAAAAGCCGCGACGCCACTCGACCGGCTTGTTGCCGTAGGTAAATGCCACTCGCTCCACTAGCAGCAGGGGACTACCTTCCGGCACCCGCAGCAAATCCGCATTGCTCTTGTCCGCAGCCACGGCACGAATGCGCTCTTCGGCGCGGATCATGCGCACGCCGTAACGGGACTCGTACATGCTGTAGAGGGATTGATCGCTGCCCTTGAGGATTTCCAGGGAGAGATCGGGAAAGAGATCGCTGGGCACATAGATTTCGTCCAGCACCACCGGCTCGGCATCAAAGCTCAACAACCGGCGGACGATGGTGATGGGCTTGCCGACTTCGAGACCGAGAACCCGCGCCACATCCTGACCGGCCTTGGCACGCCAGCATTCGATGGGTTCGCTGTGGGATTGCTGCAGGCCGCCTTCGTTGGGAACGAGGCGCAAAAAACGGAAGAAGGAACGGGGGTCGTTGTGGGTGGCGACGAAAGTGCCCTTGCCCTGACGGCGCACCAGGAGATTTTCGGCAGCCATCTCGTCGATGGCCTTGCGCACCGTTCCCTGACTCACACCAAAGCGCAACGCCAGCTCGGATTCGCTGGGAATGGCATCGCCGGGACCCCATTCCCCCGCTTCCAGGCTACTCATCATCAACTCCTTGATCTGACGATACAAAGGGCTGAAGGTGGGCGACAGTGACGTAACTTGGCGGGTCATAATCTGGTTATTTCAGCACAAAAAACGTCAATAGTCTATTCTAATACTTACATCTTATATAAGACATAAGTTGCAACATTGACACCCCGGAAACGAGGGCATACTATTTCAAAGCTTGGCGCGGAGAGCCTGCGCCGGCGACGAATTCACGAATTTTGTTCAACGACTGTACTCACAGGAGTCGCACCATGTCCAAAGCCCCCATGCGCGTAGCCGTTACCGGCGCCGCCGGCCAGATCGGCTACAGCCTGCTCTTCCGCATCGCCTCCGGCGAAATGCTCGGCAAAGACCAGCCCGTCATTCTGCAGCTGCTCGATCTGCCGCAAGCCCAGCAGGCCGTCAAGGGCGTGATGATGGAACTGGAAGACTGTGCTTTCCCGCTGCTGGCCGGCATGGTTGCCACCGACGACCCCAACGTCGCCTTCAAGGACGCCGACGTCTGTCTGCTGGTGGGCGCCCGTCCCCGCAGCAAGGGCATGGAGCGTGCCGACCTGCTGACCGCCAACGGTGCCATCTTCACCGTTCAGGGCAAGGCCATCGCTGAAAACGCCAAGGAAGACGTGAAGGTCCTGGTGGTGGGCAACCCCTGCAACACCAACGCCTACATCGCCGCTTCCGCCGCCAAGAAGGTTGGCCGCACCAACCCCCGCAACTACCACGGCATGCTGCGCCTGGACCACAACCGCGCCCTGTCCCAACTGGCTGCCAAGACCGGCCGCGCCGTTTCCTCCTTCAAGCAGATGGTCGTCTGGGGCAACCACTCCCCCACCATGTACGCCGACTACCGTTTCGCCACCTCCAACGGCGACAACGTCAAGGACCTGGTGAACGATGCCGTGTGGAACAACGACGTCTTCCTGCCCACCGTGGGCAAGCGCGGCGCCGCCATCATCGAAGCCCGGGGCCTCTCCTCCGCCGCTTCCGCTGCCAATGCCGCCATCGACCACGTGCGTGACTGGGTCCTGGGCTCCGACGAATGGGTCACCATGGGCGTGCCCTCCGACGGTTCCTACGGCATTCCCGAAGGCGTCGTGTACGGCTTCCCCTGCGAGTGCAAGAACGGCGACTACAAGATCATCCAGGGCCTGGAGATCGACGAGTACAGCCGCGGCAAGATGAACGCCACCCTGGCCGAGCTCGAAGAAGAGCGCGCTGCCGTGGCTTCCATGCTGTAAGCAACAGCAAGCCACTTGCTGCAAAGGCCGCGGTAAAATGCCGCGGCCTTTTTCTTTGGAGCTTTGCCCATGACCCTGCGTCATCCCAACGACGTTCTCTTCGCCGGTGAAAAGCCCTTCCCCGTCCTGCCTGTGGTGGACCACTACGCCGGATCGGAAAAGCTCATGAAGAAGGCCCTGCAGCTGCAGCAGGAACTGGCCCATAACAACCAACCCGTTTTCGACATCACCTGCGACTGCGAAGACGGTGCCCACGCCGGTGCCGAAGCCGAACATGCGGAAATGGCCGCCGGCCTCATCAGCGGCAGCGACAACCGCTTCGGCCGGGTCGGTGCGCGCATCCACGACATCACCCACCCCCACTGGCGCCAGGATCTGGAAATCCTGGTCTACCACGCCGGCCAGCACCTCGCTTTCCTGACCATTCCCAAGGTTCGCTCCGTCGACGATGCGCGGACCCAGATCGATGCCCTGCGCAGCATCGAGGCCCAGTGCCGGATCAGCCGCCCCATTCCGGTCCACGTGCTGATCGAAACCCACGGCGCCCTCAAGGACGCCTGGGAAATTGCCGCCCTGCCCGGCGTCGAAAGCCTGGACTTCGGCCTCATGGACTTCGTCTCCGGCCACCACGGCGCCATTCCCGGCAGTGCCATGAAGAGCCCCGGCCAGTTCGACCACCCCCTGGTGGCCCGGGCCAAGGCCGACATCGCCGCCGCCGCCCTGGCCAACGGCGTGGTGCCTTCCCACAATGTCACCACCGAAATCAAGGACTCGACCGTGGCGGCCGACGACGCCCGCCGTGCCCGCCGGGAGTTCGGCTATCTGCGCATGTGGAGCATTCACCCCAACCAGATCATGCCCATCGTCGAAGCCATGCGCCCCGACTTTTCCGAAGTGCAGGAAGCCACGGAAATCCTGGAAGCTGCCCAGGACAAGGACTGGGGCCCCATCCAGCACGCCGGCCGACTGCACGACCGGGCTTCCTACCGCTACTACTGGGAACTGCTGCAGCGGGCCCAGGCCACGGGCATGGACATCCCCGCCGGTACCGTCCGGCGGTTTTTCAGCCAAAGCTGACAGGCATCAAAGCGCATCGACCATCGGGGCTCCTATTCTGGAGCCCCTTTTCATGTCGGGCCGGCCAATTGCCGCTGCCCGGCCCAAGCGGACACACCATCGTGAAATTTACCGAACACCCGCTGTGGCTGGTGGGCTTTCGCCCCTTCTTCGCCCTCGCCTGCCTGGCCGGCCTGAGCCTGCCCCTGCTGTGGGCCGCCATCTTTTCCGGCGCCCTCGCCCTGCCCGCCGCCCCCATTACCCCGCTGCAATGGCACGCCCACGAAATGTTCTTCGGCTTCGGCTGGGCCGTCCTCGGCGGCTTCCTGCTCACGGCCACGAAAAACTGGGTCTCGGTGCGAGGCCATCACGGCGCTTCCCTGGCCTACCTGGCTGCCGCCTGGCTGCTGGAACGGGTCGTCATGGCCAACGCCGGGTCATGGCCCGGCTGGCTGTTCCACCTGGGCAGCAACCTCTTCATGGGCAGCATCATCGTCATGCTGCTGCATACGCTGATCCGCTACCGGACCCAGGACAGCTACCGGGACAACTACTATTTCCTGCTGGTGCTGCCGGCCTTTCTCATGGCCAAGCAATTGCTGCTGCAGCCGGAGACCTTCGCCATCGGCGTCGGCATCACCCTGGGCCTGTTCCGCATGGCCTTCCTGGTGATGTTCGAACGGACCCTGACCCAGTTCATGAAAGGCGTGTTTCAGGTCGCCATCCTCCGCCATCCGCGCCTGGATGGCGCCATCAAGGGGCTGGGTCTGCTGCTGGTGCTGCAACCCCTGCTGCCGCCACCGGCCGGCGCCGTCCTGGCCCTGCTGCTGGCCGCCCTGCTCCTGCTGCGCCTGGCATTCTGGAAGCCCCTGCTGGGTCTCAGCCGCATCGACATCGGCGTCATGTACCTGGGCTATCTGGCCATCACCGCCCAACTGCTGCTGGAGAGCCTGCATTACTTCAGCCCGGTGCCCTGGATCGGTTCCCTGTCGCTCCACGTATTCACCTTCGGTGCCATGGGCCTGGTGATTCCGGCCATGCTGATCCGCATCGCCAAGGGACATACCGGCCGCAAGGTGATCTTCGAGACCCTGGACAAGCTGGCCCTGGGGCTGATGCTGCTGGGTTTTGTCCTGCGCATCGTCATGCCCCAGTTTTTCCCGGCAGCCTATGTACAGTGGATCTATCTGGCCGCCGCCTGCTGGCTGGGCTGTTTCGGCCTGCTCGGCTGGCGCCTGATCCCCTTCCTGCTCGCTCCCCGGGTGGACGGCAAGGTGCATTAGCCTGGAAGGGCGCCATGACGGCCTTCCAGGGTGCCTGCTAGCCGCGGTAGCCGCCGGCCTTCAGCATCCGGTCGTACAGCACCACATTGACCGTCGCCGCCAGGTTCATGCAGCCGTGGGTCGGGATGTAGACGATATCCTGGCACCAGGAGGTGACGTTCTTCCTCAGACTCCCATCCTCCGGGCCGAAGATGTAGAAAGCCCGCTCCGGGTGGCGGTACTCGGTCAGGGGCTTGGCCTCCGGCACCAGTTCGATGGCCACCGGCACACAGCCCAGGGGGATCACCTGCTGCAGATCGTCCACGCCGATCAGGGGCAGCTGCTGGTGCACCTGCTTGGTGTCGGTGCAGAATTCCTTGGCCGTGTCATAGCGCTTGCCGGTGTAGAAAACCGTATTGACGCCATAGCAGCCGGCAGCCCGCATGATCGAGCCCACGTTGCCCGGGCTTTTGGGGTTGTACAGGCCGATGCAGGAATAGCCGCTGCAGGTTTTGATGGCCTGCTTTTTGGTGATGATTTCCATTGTTTCCCTTAACACGGCAAAGCCGGCGACCGCCCATGGCGCCGTTGCCCGGGGCCGGAGCATAACCGATCCTGGCCGGCATTCCATAGCCGCCAGCCGTGCCACCGTACCACCGGGGCTGCCAACAGCGGGACCGGCACGCTAAAGGAAAGGTGTCGCTGCAAAAAAAAAACGGCCCCGCCGAAGCGGGGCCGCATCTCCTCGTGTTGCTTCCTTTGGTTTTGTCTTGCGCCGTTCCGCTCAGACGGTAACGGTTTCCGCCACTTCCACGAACTCGGGGATCTGGTCGAAGTTCATGTAGCGGTAGATGTCGGCAGCCTTGGCGTTAACCACCTGGATGTATTCCATGTACTCGGCCACAGTCGGGATCTTGCCCAGCAGGGAGCACATGGCGGCCAGTTCGGCGGAGCCCAGGTACACCCGGGTGTCGATGCCCAGACGGTTGGGGAAGTTTCGGGTGGAAGTGGACATGGCGGTGGAACCCTTGCGGATCTGGGCCTGGTTGCCCATGCACAGGGAGCAGCCCGGCATTTCCATGCGGGCGCCGGCCTTGCCGAGGACGCTGTAGTAACCTTCTTCGGTCAGGATCAGGGCGTCCATCTTGGTGGGTGGAGCAATCCACAGGCGGGTCGGGATGTCGGACTTGCCATCCAGCACCTTGCCGGCAGCGCGGAAGTGACCGATGTTGGTCATGCAGGAGCCGATGAACACTTCGTCGATCTTGTCGCCGGCGACTTCGGAGAGGACCTTCACGTCATCCGGGTCGTTGGGGCAGGCGACGATGGGTTCCTTGACGTCGGCCAGATCGATCTCGATCACGGCGGCGTACTGGGCATCGGTGTCGGCCTTGAGCAGGGTGCCGTTGGCGATCCACTCTTCCATGGCCTTGATGCGGCGCTTCAGGGTACGGGCGTCCTGGTAGCCTTCGGCGATCATCCACTTCATCAGGGTGATGTTGGAGCGCAGGTACTCGACGATCGGCTCCTTGTTCAGGGCGATGGCGCAAGCAGCAGCGGAACGCTCGGCAGCGGCGTCGGAGAGCTCAAAGGCTTGTTCCACCTTCAGATCGGGCAGACCTTCGATTTCCAGGATGCGGCCGGAGAAGACGTTCTTCTTGCCCTTCTTCTCCACGGTCAGCAGGCCCTGCTTGATGGCGTACAGGGGGATGGCGTTGACCAGATCGCGCAGGGTGATGCCGGGCTGCATCTTGCCCTTGAAGCGCACCAGCACGGATTCGGGCATGTCCAGGGGCATCACGCCGGTGGCGGCAGCGAAGGCCACCAGACCGGAACCGGCCGGGAAGGAGATACCGATGGGGAAACGGGTGTGGGAGTCACCGCCGGTACCCACGGTATCGGGCAGCAGCAGACGGTTCAGCCAGGAGTGGATGACGCCGTCACCAGGACGCAGGGCGACGCCGCCACGGGTGCTGATGAAGGAAGGCAGTTCGCGGTGCATGCGCACGTCCACCAGCTTGGGATAAGCGGCGGTGTGGCAGAAGGACTGCATCACCAGATCGGCGGAGAAGCCCAGGCAAGCCAGGTCCTTCAGCTCGTCGCGGGTCATGGGGCCGGTGGTGTCCTGGGAACCCACGGTGGTCATCTTCGGTTCGCAGTAGGTGCCGGGCAGAATGCCCTTGCCTTCCGGCAGACCGCAGGCACGGCCCACCATCTTCTGGGCCAGGGAGTAGCCCTTGCCTGGATCGTTGGGCTGCTGGGGCAGGCGGAACAGGGTGGAAGGAGCCAGACCCAGAGCTTCGCGGGCCTTGGTGGTCAGGCCGCGACCGATGATCAGGGGAATGCGGCCGCCGGCACGCACTTCGTCCAGGATCACGGGGGTCTTCAGCTGGGATTCAGCGATAACGGCACCGTTCTTCAGGGCGGTGACCTTGGCGGTGGCCTGGTCGATCTTCAGCTCGATCTCGTCGCCCATGTCCATCTGGCCAACGTCCAGCTCGATGGGCAGAGCGCCGGCATCTTCCATGGTGTTGAAGAAGATGGGGGCAATCTTGGAGCCCAGGCAGACGCCGCCGAAGCGCTTGTTCGGCACGAAGGGGATGTCTTCGCCGGTGAACCACAGCACGGAGTTGGTGGCGGACTTGCGGGAAGAACCGGTACCCACCACGTCGCCCACGTAGGCGATCAGGTTGCCCTTCTTGGCCAGGGCTTCCAGTTGCTTGACGGGGCCGCGCTCGCCAGCCTTGTCGGCTTCGATACCCGGACGGGGGTTCTTCAGCATGGCCAGGGCATGTAGGGGGATGTCGGGACGGGACCAGGCATCCGGAGCGGGAGACAGGTCGTCGGTGTTGGTTTCGCCGGTGACCTTGAACACGGTCAGCTTCTGGGAAGCGGGGACTTCGGGACGGGAGGTGAACCACTCGGCATCGGCCCAGGACTGCATCACGGCCTTGGCGTTGGCGTTGCCACCCTTGGCCAGCTCGGCCACGTCGTGGAAGAAGTCGAACACCAGCAGGGTCTTCTTCAGGCCTTCGGCGGCCACGGCGCCGACTTCGGCGTCGCCCAGCAGGTCGATCATGGGCTTGACGTTGTAGCCGCCGAGCATGGTGCCCAGCAGTTCGGTGGCCTTGGCGCGGGAAATCAGGGCACAGGAAAGCTCGCCCTTGGCCACCTTGGCCAGGAACTCGGCCTTGACCTTGGCGGCATCATCAACACCGGCGGGAACACGGTAGGTAATCAGCTCCACCAGGGCCTGCTCCTCGCCCTTGGGCGGGTTTTGCAGCAGGGCGACCAGATCCTTGGTCTGGGCGGCGGACAGAGGCAGGGGGGGGATACCGAGTGCGGCACGCTCGGCGACGTGTTGGCGGTAGGCTTCAAGCACGGCTGGTTCCTCTCGACAGGTGGAATTCAGTGATCTGGGGACAGGGGAGCTGCCCGAAATACGCAACTGCATTCGCAGCCGCCGGAAGCTCCTTAAGTCTTATATATGATATCAGACATCACAGCGGATTTGTGCGACGCCAGAACGCAAAAAAATAGCGCAATACGGGACAAAGGAACAGGGGCGCCGATCAGCGGGCGGACTGCTGCTCCCGGCGACGATGGGCCCGCACCGCCGGCACCAGCAGGCCCGCCAGCGCCAGGAGCAGGAGGGCCAGGGGCCAGCGCACGGGCTGGTTCCATTCCCGCTGCCGGGCCGCCCGGTCGGCGCCATCGACGCGCTGGTACTTGAGGGTGTTGTTGCCCACATCCGTGGGCTTGCGGTTGTAGAGCCAGCGGTGGCCGAGGGTGTAGTTCTTGGGGTGGAAGCCGAAGACCCAGGGGGCATCCTGCTGCACCAGATGCACCATCTGGCGGATGATCTGTTGCCGCTCAGGCCCGTTCTCCATGTTCTTCATGCGCTCGAAGAGGCGGTCGAACTCCGGGTTCATGTAATTGGCGGAGTTCTCTCCCCCGTGCTTGACCCGGGTTTCGCTGCCGTGCAGCAGGAAGAAAAAGTTCTCCGGATCCGGATAGTCCGCATTCCAGCCCAGATAGAACATCTGCACCGCGCCCTTGCGCAGCTTCTCCTGAAAACGGTTCCAGTCGGTGGAACGGACCACCAGCTGGATATCCAGCTTGGCGAACTGGCGGGTCAGCCAGTCCAGCCGCGACTTGTCGCCCATGCCGCCGCCGGTAGTGTCCAGATTCAGCACCAGGGGTTCACCGGTGCGGGCGTTGCGCCCGTTGGGCCAGCCGGCCTCGGCCATGAGGCGGCGGGCGCTCTCGATGGACTTGCGCCTGGGAGCGCCGTCCCGCCAGTCGTAGACCACCGGATTGATACCCCCCTGCCCTTCCTCGAAGCCGAAGATGCCGGGCGCCAGGGGGCTCATGGCGGGAATGCCGCGGCCATTCATGAAAATGGAAATGAACTCTTCCTGGTCGATGCCGATGGAAATGGCCTGGCGCAGCTTGCGCCCCCCATCGCCCAGGCCGCCGACCAGGCTGTCCTGCATGTTGAAGCCCATGTAGAAAATGGAAGCCCGGACGCTGGTGAGGAGGCGGATGCCCTTTTCCTGCATTTCCTCGGTGAGCTGCACATCGCCCCCCACATTGAGGCGCACCGCCTGATCGAAACTGTCGGAGGAAATCCCCGAAGCGTCGTAATAGCCCTGGAGGAACTTGTTCCAGTAGGGAATGCTTTCCTTCTCCCGGGTGAACACCACCTTGTCGATGAAAGGCAGCGCCTTGCCGCAATCCGCCAGCAGGCCCTTCTCCCGGTCACCCGGATCGCCTTCACAAGGATAGGTTTCCCCGTGGAAATTGGGATTGCGCTCCAGCACCATGCGGCTGTTGGGATTGTTCTCCGTCAGCATGTAGGGACCGGTGCCGACCGGGTACCAGTCCAGGCTCAGGTTCTTTTCCGCCATGCCGGGCTGGCTGTAAAAGCGGTCCGCCTCCCTCGGCACCGGGGCGAAGAAGGGCATGGCCAGCCAGTAGAGGAACTGGGGATACTTGCCCTTGAGGCGAACCCGCCAGGTATAGCGATCCACCTTCTCCACCCCGGCAAGGGGATAGCGGTCCAGGTCCAGCCAGCCGCCTGCCGGCGCCTTGGCCGCTTCGGCCTGCAGGATCTTGCCCAGCGCGGCCAGGCCTTCGATGCGTTCGGCCATCATGCCGAAGATGGGGGAATGGAGACGGGGATGGGCCAGGCGCTTGATCTGGTAGATGTAATCGTCGGCCGTCAGCTCGCGGCTGCCGGTCTCGGCAAAGTCGGCCAGGCGCCGCACATCCTTCAGCTTGAGGGGATCGAGATCGCCATAAACGGGGGTGCCGTCGGCCTTCAGGGCAAAGGCCGGATGGGGCTGGTAGCGGATGCCGGGTTTGATGCGGATTTCGTACACGCTACTGGCGATCAGGCTCTCGTCGGCTGTGGCCGGCAATTGACGGCCAGCGGCATCGTAATAGCGGGGCACCGGCACGCTCTCGGCCGTGGCGGGAATGAGGGTGTAGGGACGCTTCAGATAGTGGTACTGGAGCGGCGGCTCGTAGATCTGGCCGGTAAAGACGCTCTCGTCCTCGGCGTAGGACTGGACCGGGTCCAGGTGTTTGGGGCGCTCGGTAAAGGCCGAATAGAGCACGTTGCGACCGGCTTCCGCCACAGGATAGGGGTCGTTCCAGGGACCTTCACCGCATCCGGCCAGAAGCAGGGGAAGCAGGGAAACAACGAGGGAGACGATCCCGGAAAGAGAGCCTTTGCGCATGGCCCGGAGTTTAGCGGAAGCGCCTGCGAGCGTCATTAAGGAGCCCCCGGCCCTTAACCTCCCGTGACGCACTGCGGTAAAATGCGCCCCGTTTCCGCTATAATCCCGCGGACTTTCAACTTAGGGGCATGTATGGGCTTTCTTGCCGAAAAACGCATCCTGATCACCGGGCTGCTCTCCAAGCATTCCATCGCCTATGGCATCGCCAAGGCTTGCCATCGTGAAGGCGCCCAGCTGGCTTTCACCTACCAGAACGAACGCTTCCAGGAGCGGGTCGCCAAATTTGCCGCCGAGTTCGACAGCACCCTGGTGCTGCCCTGCGACGTCGCCAGCGACGAGGAAATCACCAACCTGTTCGTCGAACTTGGCAAGCACTGGGACAGCCTCGACGGCCTGGTCCACTCCGTTGCCTACGCGCCGTCCGAATCCCTGGAAGGCGACTTTCTCGATGCCATTTCCCGCGATGCCTTCCGCATCGCCCATGACATTTCCTCCTACAGCTTCCCGGCCCTGACCAAGGCCGCCCGCCCCATGCTGAAGAAGGCCAACGGCTCCGTGCTGGCCCTCTCCTACCTGGGCGCCGAACGCACCATGCCCAACTACAACGTGATGGGTCTGGCCAAGGCCAGCCTGGAAGCGGCCGTGCGCTACATGGCCACCAGCCTGGGCCCCGAAGGCATGCGCGCCAACATCATCTCTGCCGGCCCGATCAAAACCCTGGCCGCCTCCGGCATCGGCAGCTTCGGCAAGCTGCTCTCCTACAACTCCCACCACGCCCCCCTGCGCCGCAACGTGACCATCGAGGAAGTGGGTAACGCCGCCGCTTTCCTGCTGTCCGACCTGGCCAGCGGCATCACCGGCGAAGTGCTGTACGTGGACGGCGGTTTCAACACCACCGCCCTGGGCAACGCCGAACCGATGGGCGCCTGACGAGAAAGCCCTTCTCCGGCGGCCCGTCAGCCGCCGCAATAAAAAAAGCCGACCGTTTTCACGGTCGGCTTTTTTGTGCCTCGGATAATGCGAATCAACGATCCTTGTTGTCCTCCAGGGCGGCCTTGTTCACTTCGACCTTGTAGCGGGCACGCAGGCCAGCCAGGTAGGCGGCGAAATCTTCCTGGGCCACCAGGGAGGTGTATTCCTTCTGCAGCACCTTGCGCTTGCCTTCATCGAGGGACGAGGGCTGGCTGACCTTCATGATCTTGTACAGCACATAGCCCCCGTTGTTGGGGAACTCCACCCCGGTATAGGCAGGCAGCTTGCCGGCGTCGGTCTTGAAGATGGCCTGCAGGGCGGCGGGCGGCACCTGGCGGCTGCCTTCCATGCGCGACACATTCTTCACCAGGGCCCAGCCCAGCTTGTCCTCGCCGGCCTTCAACTGGGCCAGCTTCTCTTCGCCGGCCTTCTTGGCCAGGGCGTTGCTTTCCTGAATCTTGAGGATTTCCTCGATCTGGCCCTTGACCGTATCGAACGGTTTCAGGCTGGCCGGCTTGTGCTCGACGATACGGGCAGCCACCAGGGTGTTGGGGGCGATTTCGACGGCTTCGGTATTGCGCTTGTTCTTCAGCACATCTTCGCTGAAGAGGACGGCCAGCGCCTTCTCGTTGCCCAGGACTCCGGCGTTCTGACCGCCGCGACGGGAGAACCAACCGGTCTGCTGCAGCGGCAGCTTGAAACGGTCCGCCGCCGGCTTGAGGCTGTCGGACTGTTCATAAACCGTGTTGCTGAAGGCCTCAGCCGCTTCGGCAAACTTGCGGGAGGCTGCCTGACGCTTCAGTTCCGCTTCGATCTCCGGCTTCACCTCGTCCAGGGTCTTCAGCTTGCCGCCCTTGATGCCGGTGACCTTGATGATGTGGAAACCGAAATCGGATTGAACCAGGCCGGACAGCTCGCCTTCCTTCTGGCTGAAGACCGCATCCTCGAAAGGCTTGACCATGCTGCCCTTGCCGAAGAAGCCCAGATCGCCGCCCTTGCTGGCAGAACCGGGATCCTTGGATTCGCGCTTGGCGATATCGGCGAACTTGGCAGGATTCTGCTGCACTTCCTTGAGCACGGCTTCGGCCTTGCTCTTGGCCTGGGCCACGTCGCTGCCGCTGGGAATGAGGATGTGGCTGGCGCGGCGCTCTTCGGACTGCTGGTAGCGATCCTTGTGGCCTTCGTACCAGGACTTGATCTCTTCCGGCGTCACGACCAGTTGGGCCAGCAGAGCATCGACCGACAGCTGCACGAACTCGGCCCGCACCTGCTCCGGAATTTCGAAGCTGGCCCGGTTTTCCTCATAGAACTTCTGCATGGCCTCGGCACTGGGCTTGGCCTGGGCCGCAAACTGCTCGGGCACGATACGCAGCTCTGCCACTTGCCGCTCTTCCGCCTGAATGCGCAGCATGGCTTCCGCGGCTGCAGCCGCCACCATGCCCGTATCGCTGACGGAGCCGACCAGCTGCTGCAGCGTCAGATCCTGACGCAACTGGGCTTCGAAACCCGTCTGGGTCAGCCCCTGGGCCTTGAGGGCGGTTTCGTAACGTGCGGCGGAAAACTTGCCGTCTTCCTGCAGGGCGGGAATCTTGCTGATCACATCGCGCAGCAGGTCGTCGCTGGCCATGAGGCGGCGCTTGTTCGCCTCCAGCAGCAGCACCCGCTGATCCACCAGGGAATTAACCACCGCCAGGCGAGCCTCGGGAGACTCCATCAGCGCCGGATTGTAGTTGGGTCCCAGGGCGCCCCGGAGCCGCTCCTGCTGGTTGCGCCAGGCCTGCTGATACTGCTGCAGGGTGATGGGCGTGCCACCGACAGTCGCCACATCGCGACTGTCGCCCGCATTGCGGATGTAGGATTCAACCCCCCAGAAAGCGAACGGCAGGGTGATCAATCCGAGAAATACCTGAACGATGCGTTTGTTGTTGCGGACGGCGTCAAACATAAGAAGGCTTCCGTTGTTTGGCTCACTGAAATAAAAAAAGGCGAACTTTCGTTCGCCTTTTTGCTTACTGGCGGAGTGGACGGGACTCGAACCCGCGACCCCCGGCGTGACAGGCCGGTATTCTAACCGACTGAACTACCACTCCTGACTAACTCTGTACGCTCTTTTTCTGGTGGGTGCTGACGGGATCGAACCGCCGACATCCAGCTTGTAAGGCTAGCGCTCTACCAACTGAGCTAAGCACCCGTGCCGTTTGGCTAAGCGCGAAAGACCGTTAGTTTACCGCATCCTTGAGCGCTTTACCAGCGCGGAACTTCGGCACCTTGGCTGCCTTGATCTTGATGGTGGCGCCGGTGCGCGGGTTGCGGCCGGAACGGGCAGCACGCTTGCCAACATAGAAGGTGCCAAAACCCACCAGGGTCACCATGCCGCCCTTCTTCAGGGAAGTCTTGACGGCACCGATGGTGGCATCAAGCGCACGGCCGGCTGCAGCCTTGGAGATATCTGCAGACTTGGCGATTTGATCGATCAGTTCAGATTTGTTCACGTAAGCCCCCTTACATAAAGGTTGTTAACAGGAAAGTCCTGCACGCACTTTTATAACAAGCCGGAAAACCTTGTGTCAAGCGGTTTCTAGCCGATTCGGGGGATATTCTGAGGGGGTGTTGCCATGCCGGAAGAATTGCATCCGGCATGGCAAAAATGGCATCAGTGGGTGATGACGCCGGAATTGGCGGAATCATCCGCCTGGGCGGCGACCGGCGCCGCTGCTTGATCTACAGCCGGTAGGGGCTCGGGCATGTGCTCCAGGGCGTGCTGCAGCACCTGGTCGATCCAGCGCACGGGAACGATCTCGATCTTGCCCTTGATGCTGTCGGGAATCTCGGCCAGATCCTTGACGTTCTCTTCCGGGATCAAAGCCTTCTGCAGGCCGCCGCGCACCGCGGCCAGCAGCTTTTCCTTGAGACCGCCGATGGCCAGCACCTCACCCCGCAGGGTGATTTCGCCGGTCATGGCCACGTCGCAACGCACCGGAATTCCGGTCAACACGGACACCATCGCCGTGCAGATGCCGATACCGGCGGAAGGACCGTCCTTGGGAATGGCGCCTTCGGGCAGGTGGATGTGGATGTCGGTCTTCTGGTAGAAGTCGTCCTTGATGCCGAGGGACTGGGCCCGCTGGCGCACCACGGAAACGGCCGCCTGGATGGACTCCTGCATTACCTCGCCCAGCTTGCCGGTCTTGATGGTATTGCCCTTGCCTGGCAGGGCGGCGGTTTCGATGGTGAGCAGTTCGCCACCCACTTCGGTCCAGGCCAGACCGGTCACCTGACCCACCTGGTTTTCCTTTTCCGCCATGCCGAAGGTGTAACGGCGCACGCCGAGGAACTTGTCCAGATTGCGTGCCGTGACGGCCACCTTGGTCTGGCTCTTCTTCAGCAGCAGGGTCTTCACCACCTTGCGGCAGATCTTGGAGATTTCACGCTCCAGGCTGCGCACGCCGGCTTCCCGGGTGTAGTAGCGGATGATGTCGCGCAGGGCGCTTTCGGCCACGGCGATCTCGGTCTTCTTCAGACCGTTGTTCTTCATCTGCTTGGGCAACAGGTAGCGCAGGGCGATGCTGACCTTCTCGTCTTCCGTGTAGCCGGAGAGGCGGATCAGCTCCATCCGGTCCAGCAGCGGGCCGGGGATGTTGAGGGTGTTGGCCGTCGCCACGAACATGACCTCGGACAGGTCATATTCCACTTCGACATAGTGATCCACGAAGGTGGAGTTCTGCTCCGGATCCAGCACCTCCAGCAGGGCGGAGGAAGGATCGCCGCGGAAGTCCATGCCCATCTTGTCCACCTCGTCGAGGAGGAACAGGGGGTTCTTCACCGCCACCTTGGTCATGTTCTGCAGGATTTTGCCCGGCATGGAACCGATGTAGGTACGGCGGTGGCCACGAATCTCGGCCTCGTCCCGCACGCCGCCAAGACTCATGCGCACGAACTTGCGGTTGGTGGCCTGGGCGATGGACTGGCCGAGGGAGGTCTTGCCCACCCCGGGAGGTCCGACCAGGCACAGGATCGGCGCCTTGAGCTTGTCCACCCGCTGCTGCACGGCGAGATACTCGAGAATACGTTCCTTGACCTTCTCCAGGCCCCAGTGATCCTTGTCCAGAATCTTCTGGGCTTCGGCCAGATCCTTGGAGACCCGGGTCTTCTTCTTCCAGGGCAGACCCACCAGGGTCTCGATGTAGTTGCGCACCACAGTGGCTTCGGCCGACATGGGCGACATCAGCTTGAGCTTCTTCAGTTCGGACTGGGCCTTGGCGACGGCTTCCTTGGTCATGCCGGCGGCCTTGACCTTCTTTTCCATCTCTTCCAGGTCAGCCCACTCTTCGCCTTCGCCCAGCTCCTTCTGGATGGCCTTGACCTGTTCGTTCAGGTAGTACTCGCGCTGGCTCTTTTCCATCTGGCGCTTGACGCGGCCGCGGATGCGCTTCTCCACCTGCAGGATGTCGATCTCGGACTCGAGCTGGGTCAGCAGACGCTCGATGCGCCCCTTGATGTCGAACAGCTCGAGGATTTCCTGCTTCTGTTCGAGCTTGAGCGGCAGATGGGCAGCGATGGTGTCGGCCAGTCGGCCGGCTTCTTCGATGCCGGCAATGGAGGTGAGGATTTCCGGCGGAATCTTCTTGTTCAGTTTGACGTACTGGTCGAACTGGGCAATCACGGCCCGACGCATGGCCTCCACTTCATGGTTGGGGCCGTCTTCGCCGGCGATGGGCGTGGCGGTGGCGAAGAACATGGTCTGCTGGTTGTCCACCGCAGTGATGCGGGCGCGCTGGGTGCCTTCCACCAGCACCTTCACGGTACCGTCGGGCAGCTTCAGCATCTGCAGGATGTTGGCGACGCAACCGATCTCGTAGAGATCCTCGGGAGCGGGATCATCCTTGGCAGCGGACTTCTGGGCCACCAGCAGGATACTCTTGCCGGCCTCCATGGCGGTTTCCAGGGCCTTGATGGACTTCGGGCGCCCCACGAACAGGGGAATGACCATGTGGGGGAAGACCACCACGTCCCGCAGGGGCAGCAAGGGCAGATCCACGGGCTCGGAAGGTAATAGGGTAATGCTGGACATGGTGAGTCCTTATGAAAAGCAATCACCCCTGAAGATAGGGGCGATGGAAGGATTCTTCAAGCCCGGGGAGTCACCAAATTTGGCGACTCCCCGGCTTGCAGGCAATGCGCGGGATCAGTTGGAGCCGGAAACCTTGGGCTGCTCGGCGTAGATGAGGATGGGCTTGGCTTCGCCGGAGATCATGCCTTCGTCGATCACCACCTTGGAGACATTGTCCATGCCCGGAAGTTCATACATGGTTTCCAGGAGCACGCCTTCCAGGATGGAACGCAGGCCCCGGGCGCCGGTCTTGCGCTCCAGCGCGCGACGGGCGATGGCAGTGAGGGCCGCGGGACGCACTTCCAGTTCGGCACCTTCCATGGCGAAGAGCTTCTGGTACTGCTTGATCAGGGCGTTCTTCGGCTCGATCAGGATTTCCACCAGGGCAGCTTCGGACAATTCGTCCAGGGTGGCGATCACCGGCAGGCGGCCGACAAACTCGGGGATCAGGCCGAACTTGATCAGGTCCTCGGGCTCCACGGTACGCAGCACTTCGCCGACGGCCTTCTTGTCTTCCTTGCTCTTCACTTCGGCGCCGAAACCGATACCGCCGCGGGTGGAGCGGTTGCGGATGACCTTTTCCAGGCCATCGAAAGCGCCGCCGCAGATGAAGAGGATGTTGGCCGTATCCACCTGGACGAAGTCCTGGTTGGGATGCTTGCGCCCGCCCTGGGGCGGCACGCTGGCCACGGTACCTTCGATCAGCTTGAGCAGGGCCTGCTGCACGCCCTCGCCGGAAACGTCCCGGGTAATAGAGGGGTTGTCGGACTTGCGGGAAATCTTGTCGATTTCGTCGATGTAGACGATGCCCTGCTGGGCCTTCTCGACTTCGTAGTCGCACTTCTGCAGCAGCTTCTGGATGATGTTTTCCACGTCCTCGCCGACGTAACCGGCTTCGGTCAGGGTGGTGGCATCGGCCATGACGAAGGGCACGTTGAGCAGGCGGGCCAGGGTCTGGGCCAGCAAGGTCTTGCCGGAGCCGGTGGGACCGATCAGCAGGATGTTGCTCTTGGCCAGTTCCACGTCATCAGCGCTCTTGCCCTGATGGCGCAGGCGCTTGTAGTGGTTGTACACGGCCACGGAGAGGATTTTCTTCGCCACTTCCTGGCCGATCACGTACTGGTCCAGGATGCTGCAGATTTCCTTCGGCGTCGGCAGGTCGTCCTTGCCGCCCTTGCCGCCGACGTCACCGGCGATCTCGTCGCGAATGATGTCGTTGCACAGCTCGATGCACTCGTCGCAAATGAACACGGACGGTCCGGCGATGAGCTTCTTCACCTCATGCTGGCTCTTGCCGCAGAAGGAGCAATAAAGCAGCTTTTCGGCGCTGCCGCTTTTCTTTTCCGTCATATGTCGTCCCCTGCCTTATTTTGCTTCCTGGGCGTCGGCACGGCTGCTCAGAACCTTGTCGATCAGGCCGTATTCCATGGCTTCGGCTGCAGAAAGGAAGTTGTCGCGATCCGTATCCTTCTCGATACGATCCACGGGCTGGCCGCTGTGCTTGGCCATGATCTCGTTCAACTTGGCACGCAGGGAGAGAATTTCCTTGGCGTGGATTTCGATGTCGGAGGCCTGGCCCTGGAAACCGCCCATGGGCTGGTGAATCATGACACGGGAATTGGGCAGCGCAAAACGCTTGCCTTTGGCCCCGGCGTTGAGCAGGAAAGCGCCCATGGACGCAGCCTGGCCCATGCACAGGGTGGAGACGTCGGGCTTGATGAACTGCATGGTGTCGTAGATGGACAGGCCAGCGGTCACGGAACCACCCGGGGAATTGATGTAGAAGAAGATGTCCTTGTCGGGATTATCTGCTTCCAGGAACAGCAACTGGGCCACCACCAGGTTGGCGGAGGCGTCGTTCACCGGCCCGACCAGGAACACGATGCGTTCCTTGAGCAGGCGGGAATAAATGTCAAAAGCCCGTTCACCGCGGCCGCTTTGCTCAACCACCATGGGGACCAGCCCCAGGGCTTGGGGATCCCACTGGCTGCCGTTATCGATCTTCATGCGCATCCTCTGTTTTTTGGTTGGGGGAGTCGAAGGTTTGGGACGTTGCGGTGACTTATTATGACGCAGGGGCCGCAAAAACTTGCAGCCCCTACGTTACTTCTTCTGCGGATGCAAAGCGCGTCTTAGGCGCGGCGACCCATCAGTTCGTCGAAGTCGGCGGTCTTGTCGGTAACCTTGGCCCGTTCCAGGACCCAGCTTACCACGTTATCTTCGACCACGACGGCCTCGACCTCGGCCAGACGCTGGGGCTGGGCGTAGTACCACTTCACCACTTCGTCCGGGTTCTCGTAGGACTGGGCAGCCTCTTCCACCATGGCCTTGATCTGCTCGGGCTTGGCGTACAGGTTTTCCACCTTCACCAGCTCGGCCAGCACCAGACCCAGGGTGACGCGGCGCTTGGCCTGCTCGCCGAACCACTCGGGCTTGACCGGCAGGTCCTTGCCCTTGAAGCCGCGGGCTTCCATGTCAGCCTTGGCGGCCTGCATCAGACGCTCCACTTCGCCTTCGATGAGGGCATTGGGCACGTCGATGGGGTTGGCCTTGAGCAGGGCTTCCATGACCTGGTCCTTGGTCTGGGCCTGGATGCGCTTCTTCACTTCGCGACCCAGATTGGTCTGGATCTCGGCGCGCATCTTTTCCACGTCGCCGTCGGCAATGCCCATCAGCTTGGCGAATTCGGCATCGACCTCGGGCAGCTTGGCGCCCTGGACTTCCTTGACGGTGATCTCGAACTGCACGGACTGGCCGGCCAGGTCCTTGGAGAAGTAGTCAGCGGGGAAGGTCATGTCGAAGGTCTTGGACTCGCCAGCCTTGAGGCCTTCCACGTTGTTCTCGAAATCGGCCAGCATCATGCCTTCGCCCAGGACGAAGGGGTAATCGGTGGCCTGGCCGCCTTGGAAGGCAACGCCGTCCTTCTTACCCAGGAAATCGATGACCACGCGGTCGCCCTTGGCGGCGGCGCGATCGGCCTTATCGAAGGTGACGCGCTGCTTGCGCAGGATGTCCAGGGTCTTGTCCACTTCGGCAGCGCCGACTTCGAAGGACAGGCGCTCCACGTCGGTGGTGGAAACGTCGCCCAGGGTGATTTCGGGATAAACCTCGAAAATGGCGGAGAATTCCAGCTGGGTGTCGCTCTCGGTCTTCTTGGCCTCGATGCGGGGATAGCCGGCCACACGCAGCTTCTGGGCGGTCACGGCTTCGCCGAAGGCCTTGTCCACAGCGTCGGCCAGGGCTTCGTGGCGGGCCTGGGCACCGTACTGCTGCTTGACCATGTTGAACGGCACCTTGCCGGGACGGAAGCCGGGCAGCTTGACGCTCTTGCCCATGCGCTTCAGACGCTCGTCCACGTCCTTATCCAGATCGGCGATGGCAACGGCGATATCCAGGCGACGTTCCAGGGCGCTGGAGACTTGGGAATTCTCTTGCATGCGTTTTCCTTAGTGACAACAAGGGCAGCCTAGGCCGCCCGATCCGTGGTGCGAGAGAAGGGACTCGAACCCCCACGCCTTGCGGCGCTGGAACCTAAATCCAGTGCGTCTACCAATTCCGCCACTCTCGCGCAAACGAGCTATTTTACCCGAGTTGCCTCTATACTGTAAGCCTTGCCCCACGCCGCGAATCCGCGGGGGCCGCAACCGCCAGAGACGACGCCGGCCTGGCCCGGCAAGCGTCCGCCACGACCGCATGCCCATGCCCGTCGACCACTACGAAAATTTCCCTGTCGCCTCCATCCTCCTGCCCCGGCACCTGCGCCGCCCGGTGGAAGTCATCTACCGTTTCGCCCGCAGCGCCGACGACATCGCCGACGAGGGCGAGGCCGGCGATGCCGAGCGCCTGCAGGCCCTGGCAACCTACGGCGCCGAGCTGGAGCGCATCGAGGCCGGCATCACCCCGGAAACGCCCCTGTTCCAGGACCTGGCCCCCATCCTGGTGGCCCACGACCTGCCCCTGCAGCCGTTCCACGACCTGCTCTCGGCCTTCGCCCAGGACATCACGGTCAAGCGCTACGCCGATTACCCCGCCCTGCTCGACTACTGCCGCCGCTCCGCCAACCCGGTGGGGCGCATCATGCTGCACCTGTTCGAAGCCGCCACGCCGGAAAACCTGGCCCGCTCGGACGCCATCTGCACCGCCCTGCAGCTGATCAACTTCTGGCAGGACGTAGCCGTAGACTGGGAAAAGCAGCGGGTCTACCTGCCCCAGGAGGACCTGCTGCGCTTCGGCCTCGACGAAAAAGCCATCGCCGCCGGACAGGTCGATGAGGCCTGGTGCGCCCTCATGGATTTCCAGGTGCAGCGGGCCCGCCAGCTGATGCTGGACGGCGCCCCCCTGGCCCTGGACCTGCCCGGCCGTTTCGGCTGGGAAATCCGCCTGACGGTGGAAGGGGGCCTGCGCATCCTGGAAAAAATCGGGCAGGTAGGGGGCGACGTTTTCCGCCGGCGCCCCCGCCTCGGCGGCGGCGACTGGTTGCTCCTGGCCTGCCGTGCCGCCCTCTTCCGCCACGGATGCCGCTAGAATCCCGCCCATGAATCCCCACGACTACTGCCAGCAGAAGGCAGCCGCCAGCGGCTCCTCCTTCACCATCAGCTTCACCCTCCTGCCCCGGGAGAAGAAGCAGGCCATGACCGCCCTCTACGCCTTCTGCCGGGAGGTGGACGACGTAGTGGACGAAGTCGAGGACCCCCAGGTGGCGGCCATCAAGCTGGCCTGGTGGCGTCAGGAGGTGGAGCGGCTCTACGACGGCACGCCCCAGCACCCGGTGGCCCAGGCCCTGGCCGAGGTGATCAAGACCATTCCCCTGGACAAGGAACTGCTGCTGGAAATCATCGACGGCATGGAAATGGACCTGACCCAGGCCCGCTACGCCGACTTCAAATCCCTGCAGCTCTACTGCTACCGGGTGGCCAGCGTGGTGGGCCTGCTCTCCGCCGAAATCTTCGGCATGACGCAAAGGGCCACGCGCAAGTACGCCCACGACCTGGGCATGGCCTTCCAGCTCACCAACATCATCCGCGACGTGGGCGAGGATGCCCGCCGCGGCCGCATCTACCTGCCCATGGACGAACTGCAGCGCTTCAACGTGCCGGCGGCGGACATCCTCAACAGCCGCCCGACGGAAGCCTTCGCCGCCCTCATGCAGTTCCAGATCGAACGGGCCCGCGGCTTCTACGAGCAGGCCTTCGCCGCACTGCCGGCGGCGGACCGCCGCCAGCAGAAGCCGGGGCTGGTGATGGCCGCCATCTACCGCAGCCTGCTGGAAGAAATCGCCGCCGAGCCCGAGCTGGTCCTCACCCACCGCATTTCCATTCCGCCCGGACGCAAGGCCTGGCTGGCTCTCAAGGCGTGGATCAAGGGCTGACGCCGTCCGGCACCGGGGCACCGGCCCGGGTCGCCATTGTCGGCGCCGGCTGGGCCGGCCTGGCCTGCGCCGTGGCCCTGGTCCGCCAGGGCATCCCCGTCAGCATCTTCGAATCGGCGCGCCAGCCGGGCGGTCGCGCCCGCCTGGTCCAGGTCGAAGGCCTGGCCCTGGACAACGGCCCCCACCTGCTCATCGGCGCCTACGGCGCCACCCTGGAACTGATGGACCAGATCGGCAGCACCGGGCACCTGCGCCGGGCGCCCCTGGCCCTGCTGACGCCGCCCCACTTCAGCCTGCGCCTGCCGCGCCTGCCCGCCCCCCTGCACCTGGCCTGGGGCCTGCTCACGGCCAAAGGCGCCGGCCTGGGCGAGAAGGTCGCCGCCGCCCGCTTCATGCAAGCCCTCCAGGCCGGCGATTACCGGCTGCCCGCCGACTGCAGCGTCAGTGAACTGCTGCAACGGTACCGCCAGGGCCCCCGGTTGACCCGTTTCCTGTGGGAGCCCCTGTGCCTGGCCGCCCTCAACACCCCGGCCGCCGCCGCCTCGGCCCAGGTCTTCGCCAACGTCCTGCGCGACAGCCTGGGTGGCCCGGGAGGCGCGACGGACATGCTTTTGCCGACCACCCACCTGGGGGGCCTCGTCCCTGAACCCGCTGCGGCCTGGCTGGCTGAAAAAGGCCAGCCGGTGCGCCTCTCCAGCCGGGTACGCCGCATTTCGGCCAGCGGCGCGGGTTGGCGACTGGAGTGGGAAAACGAAGGACAGACGGGCAGCGCCGAATTCAGCCAGGTGGTGCTGGCCACCGCCCCCCAGCACGGCGCCGCCCTGCTGCCGCCGGCACCGGCCCTGTACGCCCTGCGCCGGCAACTGGCCGCCTTCGCCTACGAGCCCATCGCCACGGTGTATCTGCAGTACGACGCAGACGTAACCCTGCCCTTCCCCCTGCTGGGCCTGGCCGGGCCCATCGGCCAATGGGTCTTCGACCGGGCCCCCCTCGACGGCCACCGGGGCCTGCTGGCCTGCGTCCTCAGCGCCCACGGTCCCTGGGAAGCGCTGGCCCCCGAGGCCCTGGCCCAGGCCCTGCACCGGGAGCTGGAAAGCGCCCTCGGCCGCCCCCTGGCGCCACCCCGCTGGCAGCGCACCATCCGGGAGGCCCGGGCCACCTTCGCCTGCCGGCCCGATATGGACCGCCCCGCCAACGCCACCCCCCTGCCCGGCCTGTGGCTGGCCGGCGACTACACCGCCGGCGACTATCCGGCCACCCTGGAAGGGGCCGTGCGCAGCGGCCATACGGCCGCCCGTCTGATCGCCGCCAACCTGGCTTAAGTGCCCCGCCTCAGGGCCGGCCGGGAAGCCGGGGCAAGTCGCCCCGCACCGCGCACAGGCGCTGCACCATGGCCGCTTTCGGCGCCTCCACCTCTCCCGCCTCGTAGGCAACCACCTGCAGCCCCTGCTGCCGGCAGACCTCCAGCAATTCCCCCGGCTGCAGCAGGAAATCCGGCCGGCTCGGCTTGCCGAAACGCTCGTTGCCCGCCATGAAGGTCTCGTAGAGCAGCACACCCCGGGGCGCCAGGGCTACCGTCAGCAGGGGCCACAGGGGCCGGTGCAGATAGTTGGTGACGACGATGCCGTCAAAGCGGCGTGCGGCCAGGGGCCAGGGAGCACCTTCCAGGTCCGCCGCCAGGGCTTCGATGCCCGGCAGCCCCGCCAGGGCGGCAATGGCTCCGGCTTCCCGATCCACGGCCGTCACCGCCAGGCCCCGGGCCGCCAGCCAGCGGGCATGGCGGCCGCTGCCGCAGGCCAGGTCCAGCACGCTGCCGCCGCCGGGCAGGAGGTGGGCAAAACGGGTGATCCAGGAGGATGGCGGCAGGACGGAAACAGGGGCGGACATGGGAGCTCCGAACGAAGGCTGGGCAAAAGCTGGGAGCAAGGGCTCCGGCCGAATATGGTGCAATGCAACATGGCGTACGGGTGAAACAGGGCACGGCCGAATCAACCCCGGCAAGCGGCCGGAAATCGGCCCGACAGGCAGACTATAGGTTTAATTGTCACTTTCCTGACCTGGATCAAACGGCAACCGGGGGCTGCGGTTTTCCCCATGAGACACCTTCTGACTTTTGTGCTAGATTTTTGCGTCGCACAATATCAAACTGGAACTCGAATCAGCACCGGCCAAGCCGGGCTGGTCCAAAGCTCGGGGACAAGTCATGCACGAAGAAGAACACTACCTTACCAGCCTGTTCGAACCCAAGTCCGTCGCCGTCATCGGTGCCTCGGACCGGGAAAACTCCGTCGGCAACATCATCTACCGCAACATCGTGGCCGCCGGCTACAAGGGCCGCCTCTACCCGATCAACCCCAAGCACGACACCGTGCAGGGCGTGCAGGCCTACAAGTCCATCGAGGAGATCGGCGCCCGCGTGGACCTGGCCGTGATCGCCACCCAGGCCCGCACCGTGCCGGCCATCATCGAGCAATGCGGCCGCAGCGGCGTCAAGAACGTGGTGGTCATCACCGCCGGCTTCGCCGAGGCCGGCCACTCCGGCGCCGCCCTCGAACGCAAGATGGTGGAAATCGCCCGCAGCTACGGCGTGCGCATCCTGGGCCCCAACTGTCTCGGCCTGATCCGCCCGGTGCAGGGCCTCAACGCCACCTTCGCCAACATCTCCGCCAACCCGGGCAACCTGGCCCTGGTCTCCCAGTCCGGCGCCCTGTGCACCGCCATTCTCGACTGGGCCAAGGTCAATGACGTGGGCTTCTCCTCCGTCATTTCCACCGGCGGCTCCGCCGACATCGATTTCGGCGAGATTCTCGACTACCTGGTTTACGACAACCGCACCCACTACATCCTCATGTACGTGGAAGGCATCCGCAACGCCCGCCGCTTCATGAGCGCCATGCGTTCGGCCGCCCGCATCAAGCCCATCCTGCTGCTCAAGGCCGGCCGTTACGAATCCGGTTCCGTCGCCGCCCAGGTGCACTCGGGCATGGCCCTGGGCTCCGACGCGGTGTTCGACGCCGCCCTGAAGCGGGCCGGTGTGGTGCGGGTGCGCAACATCGGACAGCTGTTCTACGCCGCCAAGGGCCTGGCCTCCAAGTTCCGCCCCGACGGCAACAAGCTGCTGATCATCACCAACGGCGGCGGCCCCGGCGCCATGGCCGCCGACCGGGCCGCCGAGCTGGGCATTCCCCTGGCCGACCTGTCCCAGTCCACCATCGCCTCCCTCAATGCGGTGCTGCCGCCCACCTGGTCCCACGCCAACCCCATCGACATCGTCGGCGATGCCACCCCGGAACGCTACCGGGACGCCATCCTGGCCGGCACCCAGGACCCGGAGGTGGACGGCATCCTGGTGATGCTGACGCCCCAGGCCATGACCCAGCCCGAGGAAGTGGCCAAGGCCGTGATCACCGCCAGCGAGACCTGTACCAAGCCCATCGTCGGCTGCTGGATGGGCGAACAGCAGACCTACCCGGCGCGCAAGATGCTGACCGAGGCTGGCATCCCCGCCTTCCGTATGCCGGAAACGGCGGTGGACCTGTTCTCCCACCTGTCCACCTACTATCGCAACCAGAAGCTGCTGCTGCAGACGCCGGAACCCATCTCCCGCCAGGCCAAGACCGCCACCGAAGGCGCCAAGATGCTGATCGAGGCGGTGCTGTCGGAACGGCGCAAGGTGCTCTCCGAAATGGAGTCCAAGTCCGTGCTGCGGGCCTTCAAGATTCCCGTGGCCCAGACCATGGTGGCCCGCACTCCCACCGAGGCCCTGCTGCTGGCCGAGCAGATCGGCTTCCCGGTGGTGATGAAGGTGGATTCCCCCGACCTGCCGCGCAAGTCCGAAGTGGGCGGCGTGCGCCTCAACATCATCTCCGCCGCTGCCGTGCGCAATGCTTACCACGACATTCTCGACACCGTGGGCCGCAACGCCCCCAGCGCCCGCATCAACGGCGTTTCCATCGAGCCTTTCGTGGCCCGTCCCAACGGCCGGGAACTGAAGGTGGGCGTGATCCGGGACCGGGTCTTCGGCCCCGTCATCACCTTCGGTGTCGGCGGTGCCGAGTGCGAGGTCTTCAACGACACCGCCGTGGCCCTGCCGCCCATGAACAGCTACCTGGTGGAAGACCTGATCCGCTCCACCCGGGCCGCCAAGATCCTGGGCGACTACCGCAACATGCCCGCCGCCAACATGGAAGCCCTGGAGGACGTGCTGCTGCGCATCTCCCAGATGGTGTGCGAACTGCCCTGGCTGCAGGAGCTGGACCTCAACCCCCTGATCGTCGATGAAAACGGCGCCATCGCCGCCGATGCCCGCATCGTCATCGACTTCGCCCCCTCATCCGGTGACCGCTATTCCCACATGGCCATCCACCCCTACCCGGCCCACCTGGTGGAGGACTGGGTCCTGCCCGACGGCCAGGTGGTGGTGATCCGCCCCATCCGTCCGGAAGATGCGGAAATGGAGAAGGAATTCGTCGCCCACCTGTCCGACGAATCCAAGTACTTCCGTTTCATGGACACCCTGCGGGAGCTGACCCAGTCCATGCTGGTGCGCTTCACCCAGATCGACTACGACCGGGAAATGGCCTTTGTCGCCGTCACCGAGGAGGACGGCAAGGAAGTCCAGGTGGGCGTCTCCCGCTTCGTCTCCAACCCGGACGGCGAGACGGTGGAATTCGCCCTGGCGGTGGCCGACGGCTGGCAGAAGCGCGGCGTCGGCCGCAAGCTGATGAGCGCCATCATCGAGTGCGCCCGGGCCAAGGGCTACCGGGCCGTGGTGGGCGACGTGCTGGCCCTCAACTCCAAGATGTTCAAGCTGATGACCAGCCTGGGCTTCACCATCCACCCCCACCCCGAAGATCCGGCCGTGAAGCGCGTCATCAAGCCCCTCACCGACTGATCCGCGCGGCGCCCCTCAAAAGGGGGCGGGGTCCGGGCCGGACCGCCACCAGGGACGGCCCCGGAAATCCCTGCCCTCGCCAACAAAGCAAAAGGGCCAGGCATCATGCCTGGCCCTTTTGCTTGGTATGGTTGCCGTAACCGGCTTACTTGCTGTTCACATCGTAGGGGTAGGACTTCTGGGCCACCTTGGCGGCCTTGAAGCCTTCCTGCTCTTCCTGGGGCAGTTCCTTGTCCCACCAGATGGCCCGGCCCTTGCGCTGGTCTTCCACCCACTCCGGGTTCTTAGCCAGCATTTCGCGCATGAATTTGGTGTGATCGGATTCGTACAGGGCCATGCCAGGGACTCCCAATGATTGGAGGGTTGAACGCAAGGCCCGGATTATAGCCCAACTCCCCGGAAATTCTGCTGCCGCCCCCGTGGGCCCGCCCCGCCTTGACACTGGCGATTTCATTACGTTAACGTCAACGTCAATAAACAATATAAAACGCGTTACGCGATCCGGGCAGGGGGGAGTCGGGCCGTCGTCGGCCGCTTCTCGATCTCAGGACCACCTGACCACACAGGCCGGTCCGTTCTCCCTGTTCTGTCGCGGGTTGTACCGGAGCAATCCGGCGTTGCCTTTTCACACTGAACGACAAAACAGAGGAGAACAAGTTGTCTGCTACTGAAGCCTTTCTCAAGGCCCGCGACTTCCTGCTGGCCCACCGCACCGACTACACCACCGCCTACAACGGCTTCCAGTGGCCCCAGCTGACCGAGTTCAACTGGGCCCTGGACCACTTCGACGTCATGGCCAAGGGTAACGACAAGCCCGCCCTGTGGATCGTCGAGGAAGACGGCACCGAGCACAAGATTTCCTTCGCCCAGATGTCCGCCCGTTCCAACCAGGTGGCCAACTGGCTCAAGGCCCAGGGCGTCAAGCGAGGCGACCGCATCCTGATGATGCTGGGCAATGAAGTGCCCCTGTGGGAAACCATGCTCGGCTGTATCAAGCTGGGCGCCGTGCTGATTCCCGCCACCACCCTGCTCACCCCCGAAGACCTGCGCGACCGCCTGGACCGGGGCCAGGTCAAGCACGTCATCATCGGCGCGGCCCACACCGACAAGTTCACCGACCTGGCCGGCGACTACACCCGCATCTGCGTCGGCGGCGAACCCGCCGGCTGGAAGGCCTTCAAGGACAGCCACACTGCTTCTGCCGAGTACACCCCGGATGCCGCCACCAAGGTTTCCGACCCCCTGCTGCTGTATTTCACCTCCGGCACCACCTCCAAGCCCAAGCTGGTGCTGCACACCCACCAGAGCTACCCGGTGGGCCACCTGTCCACCATGTACTGGATCGGCCTGCAGCCCGGCGACATCCACCTCAACATTTCCTCGCCGGGCTGGGCCAAGCATGCCTGGAGCTGCTTCTTCGCCCCCTGGAATGCCGGCGCCTGCATCTTCCTCTACAACTACAGCCGCTTCTCCGCCAAGTCCATGCTCAATGTGCTGGAGAAGTACCAGGTCACCACCATGTGCGCTCCCCCCACCGTGTGGCGCATGATGATCCAGGAAGACCTGGCCGCCTATAAGGGCCGCCTGAAGATCCGCGAACTGATCGGTGCCGGCGAACCCCTCAACCCGGAAATCATCGAGCAGCTGCAGAACGCCTGGAACATCACCATCCGCGACGGCTTCGGCCAGACCGAAACCACCGCCGAGATCGGCAACACCCCGGGCCAGCCTCTCAAGCCCGGTTCCATGGGCCGCCCCCTGCCGGGCTACCAGGTGGTGCTGGTGGATAGCGAAGGCAACGAGGCCGCCGAGGGCGAGATTTCCCTCAAGCTCAACCCGCGCCCCCTGGGCCTGATGGTGGGCTACTCCGGCGACGCCGAGAAGACCGCCGAAGTGATGCGCGACGGCGTCTATCACACCGGCGACGTGGCCACCAAGGACGAGGACGGCTACATCACCTACGTGGGCCGGGCGGACGATGTGTTCAAGGCCTCCGACTACCGCATCTCCCCCTTCGAGCTGGAATCCGTGCTGATCGAGCACCCGGCCGTGGCCGAGGCGGCGGTGGTGCCCTCCCCCGATCCGGTGCGCCTGGCCGTGCCCAAGGCCTACGTCATCCTGCGCAACGGCGAGAAGCCGTCCAAGGAACTGGCCAAGGACATCTTCGCCTTCCTGCGCGCCAACCTGGCTCCCTACAAGCGCATCCGCCGCCTGGAGTTCTCCGACCTGCCCAAGACCATCTCCGGCAAGATCCGGCGCGTCGAGCTGCGGGCCAACGAGGCCAAGCGCCGCAATGCCAACGAAAAGGGCGAGTGGGAATTCTTCGAGGAAGACTTCCCCGACCTGAAGGGCTGAGCCCCCCGGCTACGGCAAAAAAAACGGCGGACCCGCGGGTCCGCCGTTTTTCATTCAGGACTGTTCCGGTCTACTGGAACACGATGGGCTGGGCGGCACCGGCACAATAGTCGGCGAGAAAGTCGTCCACGGTTTCCGTGTCCGTCCCTTCGCCCACCACTTCCCGGATGGCCCGGTGGAACTGCTCCGCCCGCACGCCCTGAATGAACAGGGAGCGGTTCCCGGTCTTGTCTACCAACTCGAAACCGTACTGGGCCGGGTAGGCCAGAACCGAATACTCGTCGCTGCTGTAGAACGTGTCCATGATCGGGTCCTCTCGTGTTAAAACGAAGGGCGGCCATTCATCCTTTCCGCATCTTCATCTCCCACATGGGAGTGCCACCCGCCGTTTTCAAGAGTATGAACCTTCCCGGGGCGAAAAAGTGCCCCGCCCCGGTGTTTTCCCCAGGTCGGGGCGTTACACTGCCGGCTCATCCCGAGGAGCCGACCATGCCCTGCCGCTGCGCCTGGGTCAGCGATGACCCGCTCTACCAGCATTACCACGACACCGAGTGGGGCGTGCCCCTGCGGGACCCCGCCCGGCTCTTCGAATTCCTCCTGCTGGAAGGGGCCCAGGCCGGTCTCTCCTGGATCACCGTCCTGAAAAAGCGGGAAACCTACCGCCTCGCCTTCGACCAGTTCGATCCCCGGCGCATGGTGGCCTACGACGAGGCCAAGGTGGCCAGCCTGCTGGCGGACCCGGGCATCGTGCGCAACCGGCTCAAGGTGGCCGCCTTCATCCAGAACGCCCGGGCCTGGCTGCAGCTGTGCGAGGAAGAAGGCGATGCCGCCGCCTACCTGTGGCAGTTCGTCGGTGGCGCGCCGCGGCAGAACCGCTGGGCCAGCATCGCCGAGGCGCCGACCCGCACCGCCGAATCGGACGCCATGAGCAAGGCCCTGGCCAAGCGTGGTTTCAAGTTCGTCGGCTCCACCATCTGCTACGCCTTCATGCAGGCCACGGGCATGGTGAACGACCACACCACCGACTGTTTCCGCCACGCCGAAGTGGCGGCCACGACCTAGATCCGGCGGTCACGCCGCTGTCATGTGGGGGTGCTACAAAAGGAAGCCCCCCCACCCAGGAGACAGCCGCCATGTACGACCTGCAACCCGCCACCGCCGCCCTGCACCAGGGCTCCCTCAATGCCTTCTCCAGCATCGCCGGCCTGCTGCTCGATTCCGGCCACCGCACCCTGGACATCTGCAGCGCCGCCCGCCAGGACCTGCTCGAATCCCTGCAGGCGGACGATGGCGCCCTGCCCCGCCTGGACACCGGCAAGACCGGCGACACCCTGCACCGCCACTCCCTGGCCCTGACCCAGGAAGGCCTGGGCGCCCTGATGGCCCTGCAGGAAGAGGCCATCCGCTTCTTCGAAGGCCACAGCCACGGCCTCAGCGCCTTCGTCGCCCACAGCATCGAAAAGGCCGGCAAGGGCCTGCCGGCGGAAATCCTGCCGGCGGTGAACCTGTTCCAGCAGAGCGTCACCCAGCTGGACCACACCCTGGGTCACCTGGCCGCCAATGCCTCCCACACCGCCGCCCAGGCGGCCACCCAGATCGAGGCCGGCCTGGCCGAGGAAAGTGCCGCGAACGAAGACAACGGCAGCAAGCCCCGCAGCGCCGCCCGCCGCAAGGGCGCCTGAAACACCGCACCGGGCGCCGCCAGCAGCCGCGCCCGGTGCCCCGCTACAGGCCGCCGGGCGGAGCCGCCGCCGCCCGGCTACAATAGCGCCCCGCCCTTTCTCCCAGCGCTCCCCATGTCGGCATCCCAGAAACTCGGCAACACCACCTTCCACGGCCTCGACGCCGTCCGCCTCACCCTGCCCGACGGCAGCACCGCCGTCATCAGCGCCTTCGGCGCCCAGGCCCTGTCCTGGGTCCCCGCCGGCGGCGGCGAGCGCCTCTATCTCAGCCCCCAGGCCGACTTCGGCGGCAGCGTCCCCATCCGTGGCGGCGTGCCGGTGATCTTTCCCCAGTTCGCCGAGCGCGGCCCCCTGCCCAAGCACGGTTTCGCCCGCACCGCCACCTGGACCCTGGAAGAGTGGCGCGAACAGCCGGAAGCGGAAGAAGGCGGCTTCGCCTGCGCCGTCTACAGCCTCACGGCCGACGACGCCAGCCGGGCCCTGTGGCCCCATGACTTCCGCGCCGAGCTGACCGTGGCCCTGACCCGCGACCGCCTGGACATCGAACTGGAAGTGGAGAATCCGGGCAGCGAACCCCTGGAATTCACCGGCGGCCTGCACACCTATCTGCGCGTCAAGGAAGTGGAGAACGTCACCCTCACCGGCCTCCACGGCAGCCGCCGCCAGCTTCCCGGCAGCCAGGAGACCAAGGTCGAGACCGGCCCGGAACTGATGGTGGATGACGAGGTGGATCAGGTCTATCTGGACGTGCCCCGCCCCCTGCTGCTGAAGGACGGACGCCAGGCCCTGGCCATCGCCAGCGAGGGCTTTCCCGACGTGGTGGTGTGGAACCCCTGGGAACACCTCTGCGCCGGCCTCAAGGACATGCCGGCCAACGGTTTCCGCCACATGCTGTGCGTCGAGGCCGTGGCCGTGGGCAAGCCGGTGGTGGTGGCCCCCGGCGCCTCCTGGTGGGGCCGCCAGACCCTGGTGACCCTGGACGCCTGATCCCGAAAAACAGGCAGGTCGGAGAGGCAATATCCACGGGCCTCTCCACCTGCACTACCTCGAAATAGCCGTCCCTCCTGCCTTTCCGGCCAGGTCCCTGAACCGGACCTGGCCAGCCACCCGGCAGCCCGCACCTCCCGCCACCTCCCGCCACCTCCCGCCACCTCCCGCCACCTCCCGCCACCTCCCGCCACCTCCTGCTGCTCTCTGTGCTCTCTGTGGCCTGGATTTTCGGCCTTTTCAAACCTGGCGCTGACCCACCCCCAGGGCCGTCAGCACGGCGATGGACTGAAGGATAGCCACCCCCACCAGCACGCTGGCGAAATGGCCCGCATCGAGCATGGGCCCGAACAGCAGGGGCGACAGGGCCAGCCCCGTATCCAGCCCCGAATAGACGAAACCGTAGACCCGGCCGAAAGCCTGCTGGCCGAAACGGGCCGCCGCCGCCCGGCGCACCAGCAGGTCCCGGGAAGGGCCGGCCAGGCCGTTGCAAAAGCCGATGCAGGCCATCAGCAGCGGCACCAGGGCACCAGGCACGACGCCGCTGGCCAGCAACAGGGCCAGCAGGGCCGCCGTGGACAGGATCAGGGCGATACGCCGGTCGTGGGCCATGGCCTTGCCGGCGAGAAAGCCGCCCAGGGCCATGCCGCCGGCTCCGCCCAGGAGGAAGGCGGTGATGGCGCTGGCCGCCAGGCCCACGGTGAGGCCATAGACCTGCTGCAGCACCGGCGAGCCGAAATTCTGGAAGGCGCCGAAGGCGGTGGTGGTGAACAGGAAGAAGCCAAAGCACAGCCACACCGGGCCGCAGCCAAGGAAGGCGAAGGGGGAGCCGGGAGCCCCGTCGTGCCGGCTTGCCCCATGGGGCGGATCGGCCAGCAGATGGCGGAAGCAGACCAGCAGGCCGAGGGCCAGCAGGGCCACCGCGCCGGCGCCCAGGGCGGCGCCGCGCCAGCCGGCCAGGGCCGCGATGCCGGTGAGGAAGGCCGGCGCCGCCGCCCAGCCCAGGTTGCCGGAGAGGCCGTGGATGGAGAAGGCATGGCCCAGGCGGGCCGCGGAAACATGGCGGTTGAGCAGGGTGAAGTCCGCCGGATGGAACACCGCATTGCCCAGCCCCGCCAGGCCGGCAGCCAGAAACAGGCCGGCATAGCTGTGGGCCAGGGCCAAAGCCACGCCGGCGGCCGCCAAGCAGGAGACGCCGAAGAACAGCACCCGCCGCGCCCCCAGCCGGTCCACGGCGAAGCCGGCCAGGGCCTGGCCGATGCCGGAAACGACGAAGAAGAGGGTCATGTTGGCCCCCACCTGGGTGAAGCTAAGGCCGAACTCCTGCATCAGCCAGGGAAAGAGGGGCGCCAGCAGGAGATGGAAGAAATGGGAGACGCCGTGGGCAAAGCCCACCACGCTGATGGTGGCGTATTCGCGCCGGCGCTGCAGTCTGGCGGTCTCGCCTGCTTCAGCGCCGGCAGGGGCGGCAGTCGTGTCGGTGACGGCGGCAGCGAGCGCCACAGGTTCGGGGGATGCCACGGCGGCATTGCTATCGGTACCCATGGGCCCGGCTCCTGATGATGGAAAACAGGCTGGCATCCTAACCCTCCCGGCCCCTGGCAGAAATACGGCAGACGGACAATAATTGTCGCAATCCGGCCAGCCGTACCGCTGACCGTACCGGCCCGGGCCGGCGCTGGCCCGGCCCCAGCGCCAACCCGCTCCGCCCCGATTCCAGCCGGCAGATGCCGCCCCCAACCCGCTCTCTCCGGAAGACGCCCATGCCTGCCGCCCAACCGCGCCTGCCCTACGATCCCTGGCCCCGCCGGCCCCCCAGCGCCGCCGAGCCGGTCACAGTGAACCTGCGCAAGGCGCCGGCCGACGTGGAAATCCCCTGGCACAGCCACGACTGGGCCCAGCTGGCCTACCCCATCGCCGGCACCATCCGCCTGGCCACCGCCGACATGGCCTGGATCGTGCCGCCCCTGCGGGCCATCTGGATTCCGCCCCAGGTGGCCCACACCGTGGTCATGCTGGGCCAGGTGGAACTGCGCACCCTCTACGTGGATGCGGCGGCGGCCCCCTTGCCCCTGGATTCCTGCCGGGTGGTGGAAATCTCCGACGTCATGCGGGCCCTGAGCGAGGCCCTGGCCGCCAGCCCTGCCCCCGCCGAACCCCGGCGCGGCCTGATGACGGCCCTGCTGGTGGAGGAGATGCGCCAGGCCAAGCCCCTCTCCCTGGGCCTGCCCCTGCCCCGGGACCGGCGCCTGATGGCCCTCTGCCAGGCCCTGCTCGACCAGCCCGCGGCGGACCTCAGCCTGGAGGCCTGGGCCGCCCGGGTCGGCGCCAGCAGCCGCACCCTGGCCCGCCTCTTCCAGAAGGAGCTGGCCATGCCCTTCGGCGCCTGGCGCCAGCAGCTGCGCCTGTCCCGGGCCGCCGCCCTGGTGGCCCAGGGCCGCAGCCTGGGGGCGGTGGCGGCAGAACTAGGCTACGCCAGCCCCAGCGCCTTCTCTGCCATGTTCAAGCGGGCTTTCGGCCAGTCGCCGCGGCAGTTTTTCCGCCAGTAGCTGCGGCTCCTGTTACACACTGTATCAACCTGGATCAAATGCCTGGCCTAAACTTGTTGCATTGCAGCATTCAACAGGCGCAGAATCGACCTCATCCCGAAGCCGTATCGCCTGAGGAGCCAGCCATGAACGCCATTGAACGCCAACAACTGACCTCCCTCCTGCAGCGACTGAGTCATGTGCAGTCGCAGCAAACCGAGGTGGAAATCGAATCCGTCATCCGCGAGGCCTGCGCCGGCCAGCCCGAGGTGGCCCGCCTCCTGGCCCAGCAGGTCCTGGGCCTGGGCAACACCGCCCACGCCCCCTGCTTCCACTGCGCCCCGCCCGAAGGCAGCTACGCCTTCGAAGCCGCCGGCATCCCCCACCAGCACTGAGCCGGAGCCGCCCCCAGCGGCGGCTCTTCGCCCCTTCGCTTCCCTTCTCCCGGCGCTGCCCAGGGGCCGCGCCGGGCCTTAGGCCGGCACTTCCAGGCTGTCGCCGGTAAGGAAGAACTGCCCGCCCGCCACGTAATGCAGGGTGCGCAGTTCCTCCGCCGCGAACAGCCAGCGGCCGTCCCGGAAGGCCCGGTCGTCGGCCCAGGCCGCCACCACCTCGGCCAGGAACAGGTCGTAGGCCTGCTGGTTGTGCTGGTTGTGCTCTTCCGGCAGCACCCGGCATTCCAGCCAAGCGGCACAGCCCTCCACCAGGGGCGCCCCCACCTTTTCCGCCGGCGCCGTGGCCAGCCCCAGGCGGGCGAACTTGTCCCCGTCGCGGCCGCTGCAAGAACCCACGGCCACCACCGCCCCGGCCAGAGCCTTGCCGGGAATGCACAGCACGAATTCGCCGGAGCCTTCCACCAGGCCCCGGGTATGGGCGCCCTTGTCGATCACCACCGCCACCTTGGGCGGCGAAAAATCCAGGGGCATGGCCCAGGAGGCCGCCATGACGTTGCGACGCCCCTGGTGGGCGCTGCTAACCAGGGTCACGGGGCCGTGGTTGAGCAGCTTGTAGGCCTGGGACAGGGGAACGGCGACACGCATCTTTTTCTCTCCAAGCAGGATGGGCACGGGAGCCTCAGTGGCCGCCCCGGTATTTCAGTTCGCCGGCCTCGACGGCAAAGCCCAGCCAGTTCTCCGGCGGCGGCAGGGGGCAGGTGGCGAAGGGGGTGAAGGCGCAGGGCGGGTTGTAGGCCCGGTTGAAGTCCAGCAGCACCTTGCCGTCCTGAGGCGGCGGGCAGCGCAGGAAACGGCCGGCGCCGTAGGTCAGGCGGCCGCTGCCGGCATCGCGGAAAACGAAGAAGACGCCCTCCTCCCCCGTTTCCATGGGCAGCAGGGCCACCGTCTGCCCGGCGTGCTCGAACACCGCCCGGTGCCGCACCGTCACCGCCTTCAGTTCGCCGGTCACCGTCGGCACTTCCATGGTCACGGGCTCGGCCAGGGTTTCCCAGGCGGCCTCGATGGACCAGGCCGGCGCATAGGGCAGGCACTCCAGCCCGGCGAAGGGCCGCTTCGCCTGCCACTCCAGATCCCGCAGGCGCACCGCCAGACGGCCTTCCCGCTCGATGATGAAAAACTGGTAGGCGCCGCTGCGCACCGGCGTCGGCTCCCCCTGGGCGTCGGTCTGCAGGGCCTGGACCCCGCCGCCGGCGGGCTCCCAGGTGATGCTGGTGCCCTGCCAGCGCAACAAGCCCAGGCGCTCCGGACCGTCGGGCAGGCGCACCAGGCAGTCGGCGCCGGCACCCACGGCGTTGTCGCCGGGTTCCAGCCAGATGAGGCCGATCAGGCCGGGCCAGCCTTGCGGCGCATCCAGTTCGGCCAGGCGGCGCTGGCACCAGCGCTGGTGCCGGGCCGCCGGGGAAGCATCGGTGCGATCAGCAGTCATGGGGCAGGCTCCTCAAAGAAAAACGGCCCGATGCCGGGAAGCATCGGGCCCTTGGGCACAAGGTGGGTCAATCCTTCCGGCACACCGCGTAGCAGGCCATGATGCCCTGGGGGGCGCCGTAGTTCTGGGGATTGGTATCGCCGATACCTTCCTTGGCGGAGAGGTTGATATGGAAATCCCCCTCCACCCAGGTGAAGCCGCTGGATTCATGAATGCGGCGCAGGGCGGCGGGCGAATAGCGGAAGTTGTCTTCCGGACTGGGATGGTAGGGAAAGAGGAAGGGCGCCGAATTGATCAGGTAGCCGCCCTTCTTGACGATCTTGTAGAGGGCGTCGGAAACCTTGTAGGGATTCTCCACATGCTCGAACACCGACACCATGATCACGGTGTTGAAGGTGTCCGCATATTTTTCCGGCAGTTGCTCGATGTAGGGGTCCCCGTACTCCGGGTTGGCGATGACGTAGGCCGGATCGATGAAGGTCCAGGGACGCTCGATCCGCACATAGCGGTCGTTCTGCACCGGGTGGGGCACCTTGATGGACCACTTGTGGCCGTCCAGGTCCAGATCCAGGGCCAGGGCCTTGGCCATGGAGATATCGTAGTCGGCGATGCTGGGAGCGATCAGCCCCCCGGCATCCAGCAATGGGCCTTGCAGGCCGTAGCGTGCGTGAAGGGTGCGGATCAGGTCGATATCTTTTTTGAACATGGCGTCTCGCGGAAAGGATGGGGACATGAGCGGCTGACGGCCCCTATTCTAGCCTTGCCGCCCCGGCACCGGCATAGGCATAGGCAAGCCTAGAGGCGGAAGCGCCGGGCCAAATCGAAGGAGTTGCGTACCCCGATGTCGCCGCTGTGGGCCCGGAGCCAGTCTTCGGCGGCGGCGTAGCCCAGGTCGTGGAGCTTTAGCAGGAAGGGCCAGTCGGCCGCCACCTTGGTTTCGGAGCCGAACTGGTGCAGCAGGTCGGCCGCCTCGATGAGATGGAAATGGGTCTGCAGGATGCGTTTTTCCAGCCCCCCCGCCTCCAGGCCCAGGCGCTCGGAGAAGTCGATGACGTTGGCGAAGAGCAGCATTTCCCGCAGCACGCTGGTGTTGAAGGCCAGCTCCATGGCCCGGGCGCGGATTTCCTCCACCGTGGTCGGCACCTCGCCGTAGGTGGGCGGCGCCAGCAGCACCAGCAGGATTTCCGGGCTGTCGCATTCGTAGAACAGGGGGAACACCGCCGGGTTGGCAGAATAGCCGCCGTCCCAGTAGGGCTCGCCGTCGATCTCCACGGCGTGGTGGATCATGGGCAGGCAGGCCGAGGCCAGGGCCGCCTCCACGCTCAGCTCGGCGTTGCGGAACAGGCGCAGCTTGCCGGTGTTGGCGTTGGTGGCGGCGAGGAACAGGCGCACCGGGCTGTGCCGGCGCAGGCCCTCGAAATCCACCCGCTCCTTGAGTAGCTGGCGCAGGGGATTGAAGTTGAGGGGATTCAACTGGTAGGGCGAAAGGTACTGGGTCCAGTTGAGCATCATGCGGGTGGCCGGCATCAGGGCCAGGCCTTCGCCGCCCTGCACCGGCATGGAGAGATCCAGGGGCACGCTGTCGGCGATGGCCTGCCAGAACTCTTCCAGGGCCAGGCGGGCCCACTGGGGGCCGCCCTTCATCAGGCCGTCGGCCAGCACCAGGGCATTCATGGCGCCGGCGCTGGTGCCGCTGATGCCGTCGAAGCCGTAGCGCCCGTCCGCCAGCAGGCAGTCGAGCACACCCCAGCTGTAGGCGCCGTGGGCGCCGCCGCCCTGGAGCGCCAGATTGAGGGCCAAACCCGTGCTGCCTGCTGCCGTCTGCTGAACTGCCATGACTGCTCCTCGGATTGACTGATGGGTTCCCGGCTAGGATACTTCGCCCGGCGCCGCGGCGGCGCATCTTGCCGCTTTTTGACGGGCGCCCTCGGCGGGGCCGCAGCCTTGCCGACCTTTCCCGAATCGCTCTGCCAGGATTTCCCCATGCTGCAAAAGCTCTCCTCCTTCCCCGGCGTGCCCGGTCCCGTGGTCATCATCGTCATGGACGGCTACGGCCTGCCCAAGACCGACGTCGGCAGCGCCATCGCCGCCGCCAGGAAGCCCACCCTGGACAAGCTCTTCGCCACTTGCCCGAACATCCGCCTGAAGGCCCACGGCACCGCCGTCGGCATGCCGTCGGACGACGACATGGGCAATTCCGAAGTGGGCCACAACGCCATCGGCGCCGGCCAGGTGTACGCCCAGGGCGCCGCCCTGGTGGCGGGCGCCATCGCCGACGGCAGCATCTGGCAGGGCCAGGCCTGGCAGGAGATCGTCGCCGGGGCCAAGGCCGGTCGTGGTGTGCTGCACTTCATCGGCCTCTTCTCCGACGGCAACGTGCACAGCCACATCGACCACCTCAAGGCCATGGTGCTCCAGGCCAAGGCCGAAGGCGTCAAGACGGTGCGCATCCACGCCCTGCTGGACGGCCGCGACGTACCCGAGACCAGCGCCCTGGAATACGTGGAGCCCTTCGAGGCTTTCCTGGCGGAGATTTCCGACCCATCCTTCGACGCCCGCATCGCCTCCGGCGGCGGCCGCCAGGTCATCACCATGGACCGCTACGAGGCCAACTGGGCCCTGGTGGAAGCCGGCTGGAAGACCCACGTGCTGGGCCAGGGCGAGCAGTTCGCCAGCACTTCGGAAGCGGTCAAGGCCCTGCGCCAGCGCCATCCCGGCACCATCGACCAGGACCTGCCGCCTTTCGTCATCGGCGCCAATGGCCAGCCCGTCGGCACCATCGAGGACGGCGACGCCGTGGTCTTCTACAACTTCCGCGGCGACCGGGCCATCGAAATCACCCGGGCCTTCGAGGAAGCGGATTTCGACAAGTTCGACCGCATCCGCACGCCCAAGGTCACCTACGCCGGCATGCTGCAGTACGACGGCGACCTGCAGCTGCCCAAGCGCTTCCTGGTGGCCCCGCCGGCCATCAAGGACACCATGGGCGAGTGGTTCGCCAAGAGCGGCGTGACCCAGTTCGCCTGCTCCGAAACCCAGAAATTCGGCCATGTCACCTACTTCTGGAACGGCAACCGCTCCGGCAAGTTCGAGGGCGAGACCTACCAGGAAGTGCCCAGCGACGTGGTGCCCTTCGAGCAGCGGCCCTGGATGAAATCCGCCGAGATCGCCGACGCCATGATCGCCGCCCTGAAGAGCGGCCAGTACAAGACCCTGCGCTGCAACTTCGCCAACGGCGACATGGTGGGCCACACCGGCAACTTCCGCGCCGCCACCCTCTCCGTCGAGGCGGTGGACCTGGCCCTGGAGCGCATCCTGCCGGTGATCGATGCCATGGGCGGGGTGGCCCTGATCACCGCCGACCACGGCAACGCCGACGAGATGTTCGAGCTGGACAAGAAGACCAAGCAGCCCCAGCTCAATGCGGACGGCTCCTTCAAGGCCAAGACCGCCCACACCCTCAACCCGGTGCCGCTGATCCTTTACGACAACGTCAGCGGCGGCAAGCTGGCCCTGAAGCAGACGGAAAGCGCCGGTCTCTCCAACATCGCCGCCACCGTGGCCAACCTGCTGGGCTACGAAAAGCACGCCAAGTGGGACGAGAGCCTGCTGCAAATCCGCTGATCCCACGGCATCGGCGCAACAAGGAAACGGCGGCCCCAGGGCCGCCGTTTTGCATTGGCCCTTCTTGACGCAGCGGCTGGACGCCCCGTGGCACAGGGGTATGATGCTGGGCCATGGACAAGCTCGAAGTCTTCAACACCCTGGCAGCCGGGGTCGGCCACGGCGAACTCGCCTTTCCCACCAGCGCCCAGGTGGCCATCAAGGTGCGGCAGGCCCTGGACGATCCGGAGTGCCACATCGAAGCCGCCGCCCATCTGGTGCAGGCCGAGCCCCTGCTGGCGGCCCGGGTGGTGGCCATGGCCAACTCGGTCACCTACAACCGTGCCGGTAATCCCGTCACCGACGTGCGCACCGCCGTCGCCCGCCTGGGCTTTCGCACCGTGCGCGCCCTGGCCATGGCCCTCATCACCCGGCAGCTGTCCGGCAGCCCCAGCGATCCCGCCTTGCAGGCCATGGCCGCCCAATTGTGGCAACACACGGCCCATGTGGCCGCCCTGGCCCACGTCATCGCCCGCCGGGTGACCAAGGTGGATGGGGAAACGGCCATGTTCGCCGGCATCGTGCACGAGGTCGGCGGCTTCTACCTGCTGTCCCAGGCCAAGCGCCAGCCCGGCCTGCTGGACGGGGATTTCGACGCCTGGATGGAAGGCGGCGAAATGATCCTGGGCCGGGCCG